>OLRP01000139.1_pt1 | contig 59262 bp, 68 predicted proteins | sample 1672401 | NCBI WGS metagenome assembly OLRP01 (sample SAMEA3136682, study PRJEB25190) | human gut metagenome | reverse complement strand
ATTTAGAAGCTTCTGAATCAATCGGAAGCTTTTTTTCTTGTTTTCGTGTATAATACCTGACTTTAGAGGTTGAATAGTAAAAAAGGTGCAACACTCGATATTTGATTATCGAGTATGCATCATTTTTATTTGTTTATCTGTTAGATAATAATTTGTTATTAGATACTATTTTTTTCTAACAATAAGTTGCATAACATTCTGTCCTATTCCCACTTTTTAAAAATTATTAAATTTTCGGTAATAACTATTACAAGCATAATTTAACACAATGAGTGGGTTTGTCATTATTCTATTCCCGATTTTTGGTAAATATTCATTTTTCGGTAATAGAACGATCCTTTTAATTTCTAATAGTGTGAACATCAAGTTGCTTACTTGATTAAAGAAAAGCACTAGCTGAAGTGCTAATGCTTATCGAAGCTCAGGTAAACCTAAACTGTTAATTGCTTTTATAATGATAGACCATGTTGTTTCATCACAAATATCTAAATCATCATTGTTTTCATTCCATTCTTTAATGTAGGATATATATTATGGATAAACTTCTTAAATTCCTTTTCAGTTAAATCAATACTTGTTTCACATTCTAAAGTACCAATAGAATCTGAATAAGAATCAACAAACCGATCTTTAATCTTTTTTACAACAATCTTTTGATATCCTTCATAAAAAACCCCCCATTTCAGATTCAACTAAAGTAGTAGAAGTTTCATCAATAGGTAAAAATGAATAACGAGCATCTTTATGACAATGAAAACAATATCGACTTGAAGGTAGCATCGTTTTACCACGTACCAAATAAATTTAATGATCATCTATATCTTTTTGAAGTTGAGTAGTCATTGTTAGAATTCTATAAACAATTTTTGCCCTTTTCATGACCACAATGAGAACAGCAAATTCTTGTCAACGCTATCACTTCTTTCTTTTTTCAATAAACTGAAATTTGGCGTTCCATCACTATTAGTTCAAAAGGATGTGCATCAGAAAACCGATTAAAACACAAACAACAAATGTTGTCAACGCAGTACCTATAACTAAAAGAATTTTTTGATAAGGACGTTTGCCTATTTCTCGTTGCTTATGAATATCATCCAAAAGTTTTCCCTCAGAAAATGCAACAATTTCTTTATAGGTTTGAACATCATTATCTTTTTTTACCTTTTCAACCTTAAAGGCAAAGTACATAGAGATTGCCCAAATGATTCCCCAAGGAATGAATGCCCAAACACCAAGCCACATAAATAGCGGCACTGCAGAAACAGCAGTTGCAATTAGCATTATAGTGTAGGATTTTCCATAGCGATTCATCTTTTCAATTTCTTCTTTTTGAATTACATCTTTCATAACTTCAATATCTCCTTTGATTAGATTGTCAAGGGAAATTTGAAAGATTTCACTCAGTAATACCAAACTATTCACATCTGGATAGCTTTTATCATTTTCCCAATTTGAGATTGTTTGCCTTGAAACATAAACACGATTGGCTAACTCCTCTTGGGATAAATGTGCTTCCTGACGATGCATTTTTATTTGCTTTCCAAGTTCCATCTCGTAACCTCCTTGCATACTCATACTAATCGAAAGGTCTTATTTTCGCTATCAATGTGGATTGACATTTATGGTTTCCGTGTGTAAAAGGTCTTTTACAGACCGTAAACTTCTAATTTATCTAGCTAAATTATATCATACACCTTAGTTTTTAAACATTTGCTATATTAACCAATTTAGCTAGAATTACAATTCTCTTATTGTTATCTCTTGTATCACAAGTAACCAATGTCGTTAATCGATCATCTTTATTTACTGAAACACCAGTTTTATACAATCCTCTATTAATAGAATCTGATATAAATGCATTAAATGAGTTTGTTGAATCCCATTCTGTTTGAGTAAATGCTAAAGAATCATTTAAGTTATTTAAATCAATATTCATGACTCCAAAAATCTGATATATTCTAGTTTCATCTTCAGTAATAAATTTAAATGTATCATGCTTTTTATAATAGTTCTGATCTGTATAACTCATTAAAGGAGTAAAAATAATGTTATCCCATTTACTAGAATGACCATAAATTACAACATTTTTTGAATCTATATTTCCATCTGCCGATACAAATGGTATTCCGGCATTTGCATATTCTTTGTTGATATTCTTACGAACATAATAATCATTATTTGATGCTTGTACAATCGGCTCATAAATAATTCGATCATCAAATTCTAAAATACCCACAACATCTTTATTTGTTTTTTTCAACAAAGATAAAGAAAGCTCCTTTTCAGAAGCTTCCTCATTCTCTTTTTTCGATTCTTTTTTAGTTGTTTTTGTTTCTACATAATAATCCGAATAGTCATAAGATTTCTTTGCAGTAACCTGATTGTAGATAACACCACCAATTAATCCCACTACAACTAGCGCAGTTGCTATTTTTATTTTTTTATGTTTCATACTATTTATACCCCAGTATTCGGAACAACGATACGTGCATTTTCAAAATAATAAATAATTGTATCAGTTTCCTCGTCCGCCTCTACTTTATAAGCTTTAGACTTATCAGCTAATTGATAAGAAGTTGGAGCTTTGATTCCCTTAAATTCATATTCATGACCATAAATTGCATCAGAAAGCACAGCTTTTCCATCTTTTACAACATGCTTTGTTACTTTGTCATCTCCAACTTTTCTAGAATAATAAGTGCCATCATCAAGCATAGATGAAACAGAGTGTTCCAATGAATCATTGTTTTTCCATCCAAGACAGCTAGTAAGATCGCCCTGAGGATCAAAATCCACAATCAATACATTGCATCCATTACGAGCTTAACCAATGGCCACATTCTCTGTAGTTGTAGTTTTGCCGACACCACCTTTTTGATTTGTGACTGCAATTACTTTACATTTGTGCATAATAAAAACTCCTTTCTCATATGCCAGATTGACCTGGCTATGTAAAAGGAGTTTGTTCATATTGTCCTGTTTTATGTTTCTAATACGCTTATGTTTGGCCACTCATCAAATATTCTTAAAAGATGAATATTAGCTGAGAGCCTATTTTTATTAGCTGGAAGTAGTCAAAATGTTCGAATCACGCCAATTTCTATTAGCTGGCATTTCCGTAAAATTCAATTCAAGCTTAATTAAAAAAAGCGATAAAATCAAATGATTTCACCGCAATTTATATATAGCCATAAAGTTTTAAAATCACTTTATTTATAGCAAATATGGCGTCCTCGAGGTGGTTCGAACACCCGATCTATCGCTTAGGAGTTGAATCCATGCTTTGTCCGTTTGATATCGCGAAGTGTTAAATGTGCCGTAAACATGGCATTTTTGGCACTTTTTTGTTTCTTCATTTTTGTCCGTTTTGTGCTAATAAATGGGTTCGGATGATGGTTCGGATGACGTCATCCGAACCCCTCTAATTAGCAAAATATTAGCAAAAAAGTTCGGATACGCGTAGGTCATCCGAACACTTTTCCCCCATTTTTGGGAGCGTTTGACGTGCATTCGAACCCTACGGCACGGAGCCTGAAAAAATTTGGAGCACCCGACAGCATCCGAACAGTTCGGATGCTCTTTTGGATGCCTACTTTGTCTAAAATACACTCTTCTGTAGTCTAAAACATGGGTTGTGGAAAGAAAATTATTACAATTTTGATGAATAAAGCTTACTATGCTATAGTTTCTTTAAAGAAACTCATCATTCAAATATAAAAAGATTGGAGAACACATGAACAATGAAATTATTAAATTTGTAAATGGCGATTTACAATTAGATGTTACAGTATCACCGGATAACGAAACCGTTTGGCTTTCACAAAAACAGATGGCCGAACTATTTAATAAAGATAGAAGAACAATAACGAGACATATACAGAATATTTTTAAATCGGAAGAATTAGATAAAAATTCAGTATGCTCATTTTTTGAGCATACTGCATCTGATGGCAAAACATATAAAACTCAGTACTATAACTTAGATATGATAATTTCTGTTGGATATCGAGTAAATTCAAAGCAAGGTATTCTATTTCGTAAATGGGCAACTTCCATATTAAAAGACTACATGATGAAAGGATATGCAGTTAACGAAAAAAGAATAGAAGTATTAAACAAGACTGTATCCATTCAATCTAGGATGCTTGCTTCTACTTTAGGTATTGAAGAAAAAGAAGTATTGAATGTGATTGAAGCTTACTCAAATGCACTATCATTACTTGATGATTATGACCATGGATGTATTTCTAAGCCAAAAGGTAAAGACTCTATTTACCAGTTAACCTATGAAGAGTGCAGAACTCTTATTGATTCTATGAAATATGGTGGATTTTCTGATGTATTTGGTGTTGAAAAAGAACCAGGCAAATTGAATGGAATTATTGCAGCTGTATATCAAAATGTCTTTGGACAAGAAATCTATCCAAGCATTGAAGAAAAGGCAGCTAATCTACTGTACTTTCTAGTCAAAGATCATCCTTTTGTAGATGGATGCAAACGAATTGGCGCTTCTATTTTTCTTGAATTTTTGAATAAGAATCAACATTTAATCATTGATGGAAAACAAATCATTTCAGATAGCGCCTTAGTTGCTATTACATTAATGATCGCCGAATCTAGACCAGAGGAAAAAGAAACAATGGTCAAGCTAGTTATGAATTTCTTAAAAGCCTAATCTATGTCCTTATTCCCTGCTCCTTTTACATAGCCAACAAATGATTGGTTGTGGGAAAGGAGTTTTTTTATGCGTAAATGTAAAGTAATCGCAGTTACAAACCAAAAAGGTGGCGTTGGTAAAACAACGACTACTGAAAATGTGGCCATTGGATTAGTACGACAGGGATTGGATGTATTGATTGTAGATTTTGATCCCCAAGGTGATCTGACAAGTTGCTTAGGTTGGAAAAACAATGATGCTTTAGAACATTCTGCATCTTCTATGCTGGACGATTATATAAATGACATTGATATTGATTATGATTCTTTGATTTTGCATCATGAAGAAGATGTAGATCTGATTCCGGCAAACATTGAATTGGCCGATTTTGAAATGCGTTTAGTCAGTGTCATTAACCGGGAACAGACATTAAGTAATTGTATTGAACCATTAAGAGATAAATACGATTACATCTTTATTGATTGTCCACCTTCTCTTGGTATGCTTACCGTCAATGCGTTGTCTGCTGCAGATGAAGTACTAATACCAGTACAGACGCAGTATTTACCAGCTAAAGGAATGACGAAATTGTTACAGACGGTCAATAAAGTGCAGCGTAAGATTAATAGTAATTTGAAGATTACTGGAATTGTAATGACACTTGCGGATCTAAATACCAACATTACCAAAAGTACGATTGATACGATACGAGAAAGCTTTGGAAAGAACATTCGTGTATTTGATACGATCATTCCAAAAGCTACGAAAGCCAGTGAAGCATCTATTTCCGGTAAAAGTATCTATGCGTATGCCAAAGATTCAAAAGTAGCTGTCGCCTATGATAATCTGACAAAAGAATTGGTAAAAAACCCAAAAATAAGACATAAAGATGAAATAAGTCTTTAGGAGAAGTAGAATGAAAAACAATCATGTAGAATTATTTGGAACTTTGACAAGAGATATTGAAGTATCCAAGAATGGAAAAGGAAATACTTTTGTAAAGTTCTCTTTAGCTTGTTTACGAGATGGAAAGAAACCATGGACAGATTATATTAACTGTATTGCCTTTGGCGATATGGCAAATGATATCTGTAAACATGGTGATAAAGATACAGGATTTTGTATTGTAGGCAATCTTCGTACAAGCTCTTATGAAAAAGATGGTAAAAAACAGTATTCAACCAATGTCGTTGTTGAGTCTTTTGAATTGTTAAATGACTAGAATTAAACGATGTCCCTATTGTCATGGTGCAGCACATTTGTTGATTGATTGGGACAGTAAACGAATCAATGGCTATTATGGTCAATATGTTACATGTACTTTGTGTTCTGCAAGGACACAAACCAAACAAAATGCAGATCAAGCCATTGATGAATGGAATCATCAAACAATGAAAAATACAATACAACTCACTCTATTTTAAGGAGGTGGCACATTTGTCAAAACTAGATTTAGGATTGCCTAGCTATGACTCTTTGTTTTCTACAGAAGAAGAAAGACAAGAAGCCAATAGTGAAAAAGTAATGACAATCCCTATAGATAAGATTACAGATTTTAAAGAACATCCCTTCCATGTCACGATGGATGAGGATATGGCAAAGCTTATTGATTCGATTAAGGAAAACGATATGCTGATGCCTGCATTAGTTCGTCCGAAAAAAGATGGAACATATGAAATGATTTCGGGTCACAGACGTAAATTTGCCTTGTCACAGCTAGGAAGAAAAGAAATGAATGTAATTATCCGAGATTTGGATGATGACCAGGCAACGATATTAATGGTCGATTCCAATATTCAACGCGAAAACATTTATCCTAGTGAACGTGGTTACGCCTACAAAATGCGACTTGAAGCTATGAAACATCAAGGAAAACGAGTAGATATTAATGTCGATGATGTACCTGTTGAATATTCAAAATCAACTTCTACTCAAGTTGAGCAGAAGTCAAAAAATAAATATTCAGTAGAATTATTAGGTGAACAATTAGGATTAGACAGAAATCAAATACGTCGTTTTATCCGCTTAACCTATCTGATTGAACCATTACAGGAAATGGTGGATGGACGACATGAAAATGAAATCAAGATTGCATTTAATCCGGCTGTTGAGCTTTCATATTTAACAGAATCCGAACAGTACGATTTAGCCAATGCAATTGTTGAAAATCAAAGAACACCGTCACTTGCTCAATGTCAGGAATTCAAGCGGTTGAGTCATGATGGCGAGCTAACTACAGAATTCATTGAAGATACTTTATCTGAAGAAAAACCGAACCAAAGAGAAAAGCTATCTTTTCAAATGAAGGAAATCGATAAATATTTTCCCAAGGACTTCACACCAGGCAAAAAAAAGGATCTTATGATCCACTTGTTGGAAAATTGGGCAAAGAAAAGATCACGAGAACAAGAACGGTAGTTGAATATGCAACTGCTTTTTTTCTACTTGTGATTGTTTCCAAACTGTTGGAGGGGCAGTTTGTCTTTGCACCAAGACGTGTGACTGTGACCTCCCCTAAAACCCCTCCTATCTACCGAAGCAATCTTTATTACTTACCGAAAAAGAAAAAATGTTGTTATTTAGTAAGTAGTAGAAATATTTGTATCTAGGTAATTATTGATAAGAACTTGTATTTTAAAGATAAAGAGTTTTATCAAGAAATGTAATTGGAGGTTTAGTCAATGAAAAGAAAATTAATTGCGTTATGTATTTCAAGTTTGCTTGTTGGATCTGGAATTGTTTTTAACATGAATCAGGATGTATCTGTTCCAACAGTGGAAAAGTTTACGGAAGATACTTCTTTAAGTGTTAGTAAACATGAAGCTATAGTTAGTGAACATGAAAATGTTGACAAGGATGAGAAAACAGGTGCTGGAGATACAATGAAGAAACCTGAATCCAAGGAAGAAAAACAGAAAGAAAAAGTTACGGGCAAAAGTGAATTCAAAACAACAAGTGTTTCTTCGGAAGGTAATACACAAAATTCAAAGAAAGAAAGTTCTACTAAGAGTTCTTCTAAAGTAGATCAAAAAGTTTCAACTTCAAACAGTTCCAATGCATCAGATAAATCGAGCAATGATGTTGTAAGTCAACCTGTTGAAAAGTCTAGTGAATCCAAACAAGAACCTGTAGTAGAACCTACGCCTGCTCCAGAACTAGCAAGACCAGGTTATGCTTGTCCTGGTGGTGTCAATCCAGATGTAAGTTGTGATGTGATTTTGGATACCAACTTTTACTTTGAAATCTATGGTTCACAGTCTGAAGCTGATGCTGCAGGAATGTATTACTTGGATGAAGTAATGTACATTGGTGAGATTGAAATCACAAACTATTCTGTTCAACCAGTATATCGAAATGATCACAGCATTGCTTATTATGGATTAAATCTTTGGAGCAATGGAAGTTTGATTCAATAAAAAAGGTTTATAAGAAAACTCATTTAAATTGTATCTTATTAGTAAAAATGATATATTATAAATGAAGAGTCGGTATGGAGACTATAAACCCATACCATTGGTCGGAACAAAGACCTAAAACTTGTTCCAGTGCAGAGAAAACTGCTAAACATCTTAAAAGGCGAGCAATCGCCTTTTAATTTTAGAAAGAGAGAATTGTATGAATAATATTTCATTTAAACAAAGGGTATGTCAATCAATAATTGATCAATCAAAAATATATAAAAAAATCTTTATTGATCGGCAATACCTAATTTGTTCGAAATGTTTTACGAATCGCAAATACTATATTTTAGTTGCAAACAAGGATAACTACTTGCATTTAGTAGGCGTTCATACAACTCTAACTCCTTCTGAATTTTTTGAAAAATGTTTTAATGATACTCTTACTGAAAATGATTTTGATTTTTCAAAAAAGAATCAAAGTGAAAAAAGTGTAAAAGGTTCGGTTAGAAGAAAAATATCAGCTTTAGAAAACATAAATAATTTTTTTGTACAAGAGCTATATATCGAAGAAGGGTTTCGCAAAAATAAAGTCAGTTGTGTAATTGCTACATCGGACAATAAAATAACAATTGGTTTTTCTGAAGGAATTTATTCAAGACCCAAAACACTTCTTAAAGGTAATATGCTTAATATGAGTACCAATCAAATTGACTTAATACTATCTAAAGAAAAAAAGGATAAAACATTTAATAAAATAGAATATGGAAATGAGCAAATATTATCTTATTATCATAAAGATATTTATCACTTGATATCAAAAAACTTAATCTAAATGAAATACATTATTTTAGCGAGGAAAAATTCTCGCTTTTTTGTTGCAACAACCTAAATGAAAGGAAAAAGAAGATGAAAAATATATTAAAGAAAGGCAGCAAGTTCTTTCTTTCTGCACTAGTGATATTGAATTCATTTATGAATATAATCACAGTACATGCAGAAGAAACTGCTACAGAAAATGATTTAGATACAATTACAGAATTAGGCTATTTGGAAGATGTATTTCCGGATCAAATCATAAATGAAAATGATACGATGATGACCGATACAACTTCCTGTGGGACACGATATGCCATGATTTATATCGAAAACCAGTACGGATTTGATTATATCTCACATTTATATGTTGGTGATAAAACCGTATTTTGTATTGAGCCGATGCAATTGTTTATAGCTGGTAATGATTATGTTCCAGATAGTGCCAAATGGGATGAACTAAGTGAAAGCCAAAGACAAGCTATTTGGGAAATCAATTATTATGGTTATTCTTATCCAGGACATGAAAGTGAAAACTATTATGTAGCTACTCAAATCATGATCTGGCAAGTTGTTACTGGCAATTGGTATCAACCGTACTATATGGATGGAACGACAACATATGATATTTCAAATGAAATGAATGAAATTAACAACTTAAGAAGTACACCTCAAGGAAGACCTTCATTCAATAACCAAACAATCAAAATGGGACTAAATACTCCAGTTACTTTAACAGATTCAAAAGGAACATTAAGCAATTATTCTATTACAAGTGGAAATGGTGTTAATGCTTCTGTAAATGGAAATGATTTAACGGTATCCATCACTTCAGAAAACTATGATAAAACACTTACCTTCTCAAGAAACTTTGGAGCAAGAGACGTCAATATTATTTATGGAAGTGGAGGTTATCAGCGTGTTATTTATCTGGCAAGCAGAAGAGATCCTTCTCCTAATTTCAAATTAAATTTTGAATTGCTATATGCTGATATCGAAGTTGAAAAGCAAGATGCAGAAACTGGAACATCTACGCAAGGTGATGCAACTTTCAATGGAGCAACATTTGCCATCAAAGATTCAAGTGGAAATACTTTAGAAACAATTACGACAAATGGTTCAAAAGCTAAATCTAAAAAATATCCAGTGGGAACAACTTTGAATGTATGTGAGGTCACTTCTCCAGAAGGATATTTAACAAACAGTTCTTGTAATAGTGTTGAACTCAAATATTCAGGTAATAATACTCCTTCAACTTTTTCTACAACAATCAAAGATCAGGTTATTAAAGGTCGTATTGAAATTGCCAAGACAATCGATAAAGAGAAATATGGATTATTCCAGTCGAATGTTCAAAAGCCTGGTAAAGGATTTAAGTTTGATATTATCCTAAAATCAAGTGGCAAAGTTGTATCTACACTAACAACGGATGAAGATGGTCGAGCAATCAGTGATTATCTTCCTTATGGAACATATATCGTCAAAGAACATGAAACAACTGGCTATGATATTTTAAAACCATTTGAAGTAAAGATTGATAAAGATCAAAAGACCTATTTTTACAATATCTATAACGATACAATCAAAGCCGAATTAACCATCTATAAAACGGACAGTGAAACAGGTAAACGTATTCCTGCTGCTGGTGTTGAATTCAAAATCAAAGATGCAGATGGAAACTATGTAACTCAGACTGTGACATATCCTAAAAAATATACAACAGATGTATTTAAAACCGATGAGGATGGTTCTGTTCACTTACCTGCTCCTTTAAAATATGGAGAATATAAATTGGTTGAAATCAAAGCACCACATGGTTACGTATTAAAAGATACGGAAATTCCAATCAATGTAGATGGATCAAGTACAGAAATTTTTATGAACTTTGATAACAAGACACAAAAAGGACAAGTCTATGTTGAAAAGAGTGGTGAAATGTTATCTTGTGTCAAAGAATCCGAAACAGATTATGGAACACTTTATACACCAATCTATAAAGAAAAATATTTATCTGGTGTTACGTATGAAATTACGGCACGTGAAGATATCGTCACTCCAGAAGGAACCGTATGGTTTCAAAAAGGAGATGTTGTAGATACATTTACTACAGGTGATGGCATTACAACTTCTTCCTTACTCCAGTTAGGTAAATATTCTATTAAAGAAACCGCAACACAAACAGGTTTTGTATTAGATGAAAACACTTATAATTTTGATATTGAATATGCAGGTCAAATGATCGATGTAGTTGAAATCAAACAGGCTTATGTCAACGAAAGACAAAAGTTGGATTTACAGATTACTAAAACATTTGAAGATGAAGATAAAAAAGCCTACAAAGATGTTGTCTTTGGTGTCTATTCTAAAAATGATATTACTGTAGATGATAAAGTCATCATTCCATCTGATGGATTAGTTGGTACATTAACTATCGATAAAGATGGTAAAAATGTGGAACAGTTAGATCTTCCTATAGGTGATTACTACGTTAAAGAACTTGAAACAAATGTAGGCTTCAAACTAGATGAAGAAAAGCGTGACTTTACTTTCGATTATGATGAAGATACAACTAAGCCTTCTGTAACAGTTTCAGTGGATCTTTATAATCAAAAACGTCGTTTAGAGCTAGATGTAAATAAAGTAGATAAAGATCATCATGATCATTTCTTAAATGGAGCGATTTTTGAAGTCTATGATAAGACAGTTAAATCTTATGTCACTACACTTGCATCTGGTCAGTTAATGATTGTTGGTAATGATGTAAATGAAGAATATGAAATCTCTAAGAATGAAGATTTTACAAAGATCATCAAGACTGTTAAAACGGATGAAAATAAACAAATCATCTTAGATATTGAAGATGGTACCTATTATTCTCGTAAAGTTGGAGATGACAAGGTTAGTAAACATGTGATTAAAGATGGAAAAGCCGTATTATCTGATGCCATCTATGGTCATGAATATGAATTCAAGGAAATTAAAGCTCCCACTTCTTATCAGTTGGCTGATAAATCTAAAGCTTACAAAATAGAAGCAGATAAAGATACGGATACTATCATTTATTATTTTGAAAATGCACGTATCGTTGTTCCAAATACAGGGGTATAAATAGTATGAAACATAAGAAAATAAAAATAGCAGCACTTGCGATAGTTACTGCAAGCCTTCTAGGTGGAATTCTATATAGTGAGTTTGGAACAAAGAAATCTTATGATTATTCAGATTACTATGTAGAATCAAAACCTAAAAAAACCACAAAAGAAAATAAAGATGATAAGGAAGCTTCTGAAAAGGAGCTTTCTTTATCTCTTCTTAAACAAACCAATAATGATATCGTTGGAATACTAGAATTTGATAATAGAGTTATCTATGAACCAGTTGTACAGGCTCCAGACAATAATTACTATGTTCGAAAAAATATCAAAAAAGAATATGCCAATGCAGGAATACCATTTGTATCTGCTGATGGAAATATCGATTCCAAAAATGTTGTCATCTACGGGCATTCTAGTAAATGGAATAGTATCATTTTTACTCCATTGATGAGCTATGTGAATCAATGCTATTATAAAGAACATCCTACATTTCGATTCATTACAGAAAATGAAACAAGAACTTATCAAATAATTGAAATCATGAATGTGGATTTAAACAATTTGAATGATTCTCTAGAATTCACACAATCCAGTTGGGATTCAGATACTGCATTCAATGCTTTTATTTCCGACTCAATCAATCGTGGATTATATAAAACGGGTATTTCAGTCAAAACAGATGATAAGCTGATGACTTTAGTTACTTGTGATACTAGAAATGATAACAAGAGAATTGTGACACTAGCAAAAAGAACAGACTAATTCAAAAAATCTATAAATTCATGAAATGTTAACAGTTCTATGATATTGTTTCAATAGAGTGTTTAAAATTGGGAGGGACAGTATGGACGAATCAAAGTATTTATATCATTACACAAATATTGAAACTTTAGCATTAATACTTAAGAATAGAACAATTCGTTTTAATTCTTTAGACCGAATGGATGATTTACAAGAACAACAAACAGCTGACGTAAAAAATATTGGACAATTTTGCTATATTAGTTCTTGGACGGATGATTCAACGGAAAGTATTCCAATGTGGAATATGTATGCTTCTTTAAAAAAGGGAGTGCGTATCAGATTAAGAAAGAATCCTTTTAAAATTTACGAAAATTATGCCACAGATTTAGATAAGTTTAAATCTATCTCAGTTACTGATGAAAACAATGGTAAACCACTATACTCTCTAATTCCTATTACTGAAATATTCGAAAAGGGATTTTATTCAGCACAAATGATGAGTGAAAATTTACTATATAAAGTTGAATACACAGATAATCAGGATAAATTATATCCTCGTATATTAAATGATGATTCAGAATCTTTTACGCTTAACATGGGATTAATTGGAAAATATAAAAATCTACATTGGGCATTTCAACATGAATGGAGATATATTTTGAATATTATCCCATTAAACTTAAATCAACCTGTTGCTAAATCTATTCAGGATTTTCAATTTATAGCTAATAAAATGAGATTGGGATCAGCTAAACAACCATTTCCGTATTATGATATGACAATATCAGATGAAGCTTTTAATGAAATGGAGATTACATTAAGTCCAGCTATAAGTTTAGGTAATCGAATTATCGTTGAAAGCCTAATTGAGAAATACAATTGTGTTGCAAAATTAGAAGATAGTTGTCTTCTAGGATTAATATGATTCTTATAATTTAGAGCTCAAGTAAGGGAGAGAACAATGAATAAGTTAGAAAAGCATAGATATTTTATTAACTATGAGAAATTAATAAACGATGTAAATAATTCACAAAAACAATTAGAAGATTGTACAAAAACAATTAAACTATTAAAAGAAGAAAAAGATAAAGATAACCCATATAAAACATTAGGTAGAGTTTTTGAATTATATAAACAAGGTGCCTGTGAAGATAATGCAGACTGGTATTTTTATAAATATTTAGAAAGTTTAGAAGGACGGGATAAATATATTTTCCCTATTAATGAAAAGAAAAAAGTTGAAGTTAAAATTGATATTTTTAATCCATTCATAGAAATCAATGGTGAGAAATTATTAAACCCTCGTTGGCATTTGTTCATTGCTTTGTTTGCTTATATTGATGCAATGTACAATCATCCTAATAATGATGATGCAAAGAAAATTATTGGAAAAGCTGGACATCCTTCTGGACGAATAAATATTCGTTGCAAATCATTATTAACATATATCAAAGAAGTTAGTAATTAAGCACGATTACTTATAATAAGCATTACCATTTTTGAGTAGTGCTTTTCTTTTACCTATTTTGGAAAGGATGGTGAAAAGATGGCTAATTATAAATCTTCGGATGAGAAAACTAAACAAGCCTTTGAAATAATCGAACAAGGTGTAAAGGATGTGTATTCTTCTGATTCTTTTAAACAATATTTATCTTGTTTAAGCAGATTCCACAACTACTCATTAAATAACACTTTATTGATACTGGCACAAAAGCCAGATGCAAGTTTAGTCGCTGGATATCGTGCTTGGCAAACAAACTTTAATCGTCATGTGGATAAAGGTGAAAAAGGATTAATGATTCTTGCTCCTATAACATACAAAGAAGATCATTTGATGAATAAAGTAGATGAAAATGGTAATGTTGAATTAGATGAAACTGGTTTGCCAGTACAAGAACAACGACAAGTGAATGTGACTCGTTTTAAGACAACTACTGTATTTGATATATCGCAGACTTCAGGTGATCCTCTCCCTTCTTTGATTCACGATTTAACAGGGTCAAGTAATGAAATTAAAGCCATGATTCAAACGATTCAGTCAGTATGTATAATTCCCATTGAATTTAAAACAGAAACAGAAGATTTGAATCTCATGACAGGAGCTAAGGGATACTATTCTCCTAAAGAAGATAAGATTGTGATTAATAAAGATTTGGAAGATCTACAAATTGCCAAAACATTAATTCATGAGTATGCTCACAGCATACTTCATAAACAAACAGATAAAAATCAAAGCCAACGAGAAATTGAAGCCGAATCGTTGGCTTTTGTATTATGTGATCATTTTGGACTAGATACTTCTGAATATTCATTTGGTTATATTGCTAGCTATGCTGATAAAGATTTTGATGAATTGAAATCTATCTTAGTTAATATTCAAAGTACGGCTCATGAAATGATTGAACAACTAGAACCTGTATTCAAGGAGAAACTGCATATGATAGAAATGAAAAGTAAATATATAACACCATTAGAAATGGAACAAATGAATCATGATATTGTGATTCAAGTTTCTTCTTTGATGGAACAAAGTAAAGATGCATTAAATGATTCAAATGTATCCACTTCGGATATTCATGAAATGGTGGATCAACAAATCTATGATGTTATCAATAGTAAGCTTGAATATTCTGATCAAGCTTTTTTATTTGGAAACAATCACGACTATTATCAAACACTACGAACAATATGTTTTGAAGCATTCACGGATCCCAATTTTGATTTAAGTAAGAACTGGTTTATTGAAAATTCAATCGAACATAGAAACTATGAATTATTTGAACAGATTGCCCAACCATTACTTACAAATGATGCTTACTACATGAAATATGCAACACCTGGCTTTATGGATCTGAATGTGGAAATCATTGATGAAAATCGTTTTGCGATGGCTCATAACTATGAATTGAATGGAGATCTAATGGCTGATCCAGATATTGAATTTACAGTGGATAAAGATAACAGACTGCTCTATCCACAGTCTTATCAACAGGATAACCTTCAATTTTATGAACGAGTGGATGGTGATCCATTTCGTGCTAATGAACTCAATCGATTTATGAATCAGTGGATTCACAATATCCAGGAACAAAAATACAAAGTCGAAACGGTTTATACAGATGAATTCGAATTATCCACAAAAGAAAATCCAAGTGGTGTACGTAAGTTTTGTAAAGAACATGGAATTGTAAAAATGGCACCAAAAAACAAGGAGTTGGAAAGATGAGTCAACGATTTATACGAAAAGACGTTCTAGAAAAAGTAAGAACCTTATCTGCTTTTGATTATTTAAGAAACTATGCTCCAGACCTGTTAGTAAAAAATGGGAGAACAGATTATTATCATCGAGATCATGATTCCTTGCATTTTTCAAATGGAAAATGGTATTGGTGGTCACAAGGCAAAGGTGGAACATCTGCACTTGATTATTTGATTATTGTGGAAGGATATGAATTTAAAGATGCGTGTAACTATTTATCAGATTTAATGAATGTGAGTGCACCAGTTACCACTTATTATCATCCAAAACCTGTAAAACCATTTGAATTACCTATTAAAGATAAGAACAATGATTTAGTGATTCGTTATTTATGTGAAATTAGAAAAATCGATAAAAGAATTGTGGATGATTTCATATCCAAAGGAATGATTTATCAATCCGCTAACTTCAAGAATGCAGTGTTTGTTGGATATGATAAAGATAAACCAGCGTATGCATTTAAACGAAGTATATTTAAAAATTTTAAATTGGATCATGCCGGAAGTAATAAAGCATTTAGTTTCAACTACACAAATGTAAATAATGATGTTCTTCATGTGTTTGAAGCAGCTATTGATTTATTATCCTATATGACTCTTTTGAAAATGGATGAAATGGATTATACCGAATTTAATTATCTGTCTCTTGCCGGAGCCAGTGATAAGATTACGAGTAAATCAGAAGCGGATATTCCTATTGCACTAAAAGCGTATTTAGAAAGAAATCCAAATATCAAAACAATTATCTTCCATCTAGATAATGATGAAGTTGGTATTGGTGCAACAGCAAAAATCATTTCTATTCTGAATTCAAAATATCAATGCATAGATGAACATCCGAAAATGCACAAGGATGTAAATGAATTGTTATTATATGTTAATAAAACAACAAATAATTTATGAGAAATACAAATAATTTGATTTTGAAGCATTATTTAGCTATGATGATTATGCAAAGAAGAGCTTTTAAAAGCTTGGGCTGGTCGTAAGACCCGGGTCCACACATAGGCGGGTAAGACACCCGCCATTTCTTTTGGAAAGATGAGGATGCATGAAAGAAATCCGAAAAAATATAATTTGTGATTATTATTAAGGGAAAGTAGATACTTTCTCTTTTTTATTATTCAAATTTAGAAAGTAAAGGTGATGCAATTTGAATAAACAATTTGATTTATTTCAGAAAATGAAGATAAAAGAAGTCTGTGAAAATATCAGTCGTATGACCTATGCCTATATCAATCCAGACACAAAGCAGCCGACCGTTGTCCCATCAAAACATTATAAAGATATTCTAGATCAGCCTGTAGAAGTATTGGTTAATGATCAGGTAAAGAAACAATTTTTAAATATCATGTTTAAACAGATGAAAGCATTGAAGGATGAAGAACCAATCCTTTTTAATGAAACATTGTTGTTGATGGACTTAAATAAAACACCAGATAGCTTGGAACTTAATGAAGAAGCTGCATTAAAGATTACAGCTACAGAACTTGTAGAAAATGAAAAAACGCAAAAGAAGAAATTTCATCTTGTGGATAATGAATATTTGAATGCCTATGAATCCACAAAGAACGATTCAGAATTGATGGCTCAACTTTTTGGTGAACAACAAAATGAACGAGTTTATTCCATTGAACTCGATGAAATGGATATGGAAAAGCCAAAGTCAAAAGGAGGAAAGAACAATGACTTACAACACTAGAATTTATAATTACGCAAACTTACATTCAAAAGATAAACAAATCGTACAGGCACAATTACTCATGTTGGAATCTGTAGAAGATACCATTACAAATTACACATATGCAAAAGAAACTTCCACAAATACTTTAGAAACAATTTCCTTTGAAGAAGGAATCAATGCATTAGAAGAAGCAAAACGAAATATGTATAACGATATTGTTGAATACATGATATTTGCGATTGATAGTTATGAAGATGAAGTAAATGAAATAGATACCAGTGATCCCTTCTATGGATTGTATGAAGAAATGGAGAACTTAGAAAATGAATAATATAGAAACTATGGAATTCAGTACAGCTAATCTAGAAAGATTGGCTTTTTATTTTAAGAATTTAAAGATGGAGGTTAGTGGAAAATGGTACACAACGACAAAGTTTTAGATGATGTTAATGCTCTGCTTGATTACAATGCTGTGAAAGATTATTTGTTTATGACAGTTATCAATGCTGAAGAAAATAAAAATGATTTAACCACTATGCCTCACACCATTATTGGAGATCTTGCGATTGTTTATAAGGTCATGATCAAAACTACGGATGAACGTTTTTGTGCAGCCAAGGTTACAAATCAACTGATGGATGCCTATGGAATCGATGTAAATAAACTTCATAATGATGCACTTATCTCATCTCCAAACATGATGAAGCCTGAAATTCTTCCACTAGAAACCATGTTGATGGGAATTCCAAAAGATATAGCCTTAGAAGAAAAAGAACATCAACTTGTTGTTTTGACAAATGAACACAAGACAGATGGTGCAGCCACAATGTTCTATGCAGGGGTTTTAAATGATTTGGCTGAAAAATTAGAACATAACTTATATATTATTCCATCATCAACAGATGAGTGTATTGCATTATGTGATTCGCCATCTTTAAATATTGATCATGTCAAAGAAATGCTTCTTTCAGTTAACAAATCAGAGATGGTCGATCCTGATAAAAAGCTATCTGATCATTTGTATCATTACGATAAAGACGAACACATTTTAGAAAAAGCAGATGACTATGAAAAGCGAATCAATAAACATAAATATTCGCAATTGCTTCATTAGAGATTGGGGATTTCAAAATGATAAAATACGAAGATATCATTAAAAGAATATCCACTATTGAAAAGAAAAAAATCAAAAATGAAGAACGCATCAAAACACTTTCTGAAGAAAATAATATTCTGACTGCAAATCTAAAACTACTGAATCAGAAAAAAGAAATGTTCGAAAAGATGGATCAAGATCTTGCAGATTTGATTTCGGACAAGAAAAAGACTGTAGCCAATTAATGTCTACAGTTGTAACAAGCAACGTCTTTGGATATCCAAAGACAAGTATTTAGGGAATATCCCTAAGACCCTGAGCTATCACAAATGCTGATAGCTCTTTTAAGATTGGAGGAATATGAAAATGTTAAATAGTTTAACACTATGTTTTATTAGTTTTCTTGGCGGTGTAATGATTGGAATGGGTACGGTATTATTTGTGCAAGGTGCATTTTATAACGATGCGGAAAAGAAGTAAGCAATTTGTAATTCGTTTATCAGAGAGTGAATGGAATCATCTTAATGAATTGGTTAAAGAATCAAATCTATCTCGTGAATCTTATCTAAGAATGTGTATAAACGGTTTACTCCCTAGACCTGTGCCTACTAAAGAATTAATCGAGTTAATCGAAATTTTAAGAGAGATTGCTGAAAACATGAATCAAATTGCGATATCTGTTTATACACAAAATACAATGGATAAATCCTTTTATATGGAAAACTATGAAAAGCTACAAGATCAAATCAATGAGATTATGATTTTGATTCGTCAGCCTATCAATATGGAGGAAGTATGGCAATTACCAAAATGTGGGCAGTAAAAGATGATTTGAATCGTGTCCTTAACTATATTAAAAACCCTGATAAGACAAAAGAAGAAATGAGCGATGGTTTAAAAGAAGTTCTTTCCTACACTACCCAAGGCTATAAAACCAATGAAAAAGAATTTATTACCGGAATCAATTGTGAACCTCGTACAGCCTTAAAACAGATGATGAATACTAAACTATCCTACAACAAAATGGATGGACGTCTTGCTTTTCATGCGGTGCAATCCTTTAAACCAGGTGAAGTTACACCCGATGAGTGTCATTCACTTGGTGTACAGCTTGCCAAACAAATGTGGGGCAATCGATTTGAAGTGGTTGTTTCTACGCATCTAGATAAAGAACATCTTCATAATCATTTTGTAGTAAACTCCGTTTCCTGGGTAGATGGTAAAAAGTATGACAATAAAAAAGTGGATATCGATCACTTCCGAGAAATCAATGATGCCATTTGTAAAGAACATGGTTTAACTACAATCACAAAACCGGAAGCAAAAGCAATGAATTATGGAGAATGGAAAGCTGAAAAGAATGATTCTATTTATTTGCGAAAACTGATTCGTTATGATGTGGATTCTGTTTTATTATATGCAAGAACTCCAGAACAGTTTCAAGCTAGTCTTGAAGAAATAGGCTATGTTGTAAACCTAAGTGGAAAACATTGGACTTTGAAACACCCACAATCTAAAAGAACATTCCGGTTTTATAAACTCACTCGTGATAATCGATATGATGAAGAGCATTTGATGGAACGCATTAACAGTAACTTTCTGTTTCCAATGCAATCTGCAGTTCCTGATGTTATACCATGTAAAGAATATCAAGGTGATCATACGAAACTAAAAGGAATCAAAGCAATGTATATTCGATATTGTTTTGAATTAGGGATCTTACGTCCGAAAGGAAAACCACAAAAATATCCAAGTCCACAACTCAGAAAGGATCTTATTTATATGGACAAAATCACAAATGAAAATACTTTTGCAGGCAAGCATAATCTTGAAACTCTTGAAGACGTGCTTGCCTTTAAATTATCTATGCAAAAACAAATTACAACATGGATCAGTCAGCGTAGATGCATTTACAACAAAATCAAACGAACGCACGATTCAGAATTAAAACAACAACTTGAACAGGATAAAGATACTCTTACTTCTAAAATCGCACATGGGAAAAAGGAAATTAAAGTATGCGAAGATATAGAAAAGAGAGTACCTGACATTGAAGAAAAGTTAAAAATGGTGAATGCATTAGAAATGGAACGTATGCAAACACAAAAAGAATACGAAAGGAGCTTGAACTTATGAACAGTGCCGATACTGCAGATCAAATGATGAAAATGACATTAGAAGGTATTCAAGTTGCTGCAGAAATTGGATTAAAAGCTGGTGGTACAGCAGCTAAATCCTTAGCTGTTACTTTGTATGCCATTCTTACGGACAACAAGAAAATCAAAGGTAAAACAAATCTTGATAACATGTTGAAATCTGGTAAGGAACTCAAAGTCTTTGCGATTCATCATTCGGATCTTAAAAAGTTTTGTGAAGAAGCTAAACACTACGGTGTTCTCTACTCTGTTTTAAAAGAAAAGAATAATACGGATGGAATCGTGGACATCATGGTCAAAGCTGAAGACGCATCCAAAATATCAAGAATGGTAGATAAATTTGATCTAGCAACTATTGATACCAAAGCCATTCGTGAATCTGTATTGTCACAACAACAAATCAAAGATGCAAAGCCTTTAAGTGATGAAGAACATGATGCATTACTATATAAATTGATGGATGAAAAAACAAACCCCGTCAAAGCTCGGACAAGCAAGGACGGTACTCCGTTCGAGCCATCTTCAAAAACATTGAAGAAAGAAAGCAGGAAGAAAACCGTCGAAAGAAAAAGATCAACAGCTACTACGGATAGACCTTCTGTCCGTCAGGAGCTAAAAGATATTAAACAGCAACAATTAAAATCTTCTGCACCAAAATATCCATTAAGAAAGAAATCAAAAAAGAAAGTGAGATGAAAAGTATGCGTAACTGGTTTAAAAAGCAAAATGATGAAATGATTGAAATACAAGTGGATGATACAGAAAGGCGAATTATTGTACGTGCTCTTGCCGATTTAAGAGATAAGCAACGCATGGCACATAAGAATTATGACTTTCTAGATTCATTGATTGTCAAAGTCTGTGATGCAAATGTAAATAAAGCCTATTTCGATAAGCTTCCACAAAAATAGTCAGTTATCGCATCAGATATTGAAAATATAGCATTTTTTGTATCGTTAACATGTTGCTTCTTTACTTTATATTTGTTAAACTGTGCTTGAGGTGAGTGTGATGGATTTATTTAAGAGAGAAAAATATTTAAAAAAAATTCGTCCGTTTTATGATCAAGAAGATTTAATTAAAGTAATTACAGGAGTAAGACGTTGTGGCAAAAGCAGCCTAATGCAAACGATTTGTGAAGAATTAAAAAGCACTGGTATCAAAGATGAGCAAATTATCTATATTGATCTTGATAGCAGGAAAAATCGTAACATCAATAAAGCTAATGATCTAGATAATTTAATTGAAACACTCTCAACCGTTGATAATCATAAATACTTATTTATTGATGAAATTCAAAATGTAGACAATTTTGAAGAAGTTGTAAATGGATACAGAACAGATGGGGGTTATTCTATCTTTATCACAGGATCGAATTCTTATTTATTAAGTGGTGAATTAGCCACTAAATTAACAGGCCGTTATGTAGAATTTGAATTATATACGCTATCTTTTGATGAATATGAAGATATAAAACGTTTCTATAATAAGCCAATCAATCCAAATCCTTTAGTAGAATTAAACAACTATATTCTTGAAGGTGGATTCCCTAGAACCATTCAATTTGATGATTTGCAAACAAAAAGAACTTATACAGAAAGCGTTGTAAAAGAAATATTTGAAAAAGATATTCGTAGACGTGTGAAAATAAAGAACAAAGAAGCTTTTGAATCTGTAGAACATTTCATTATTAATAATTTTGGTTCTACAACAAGTATTTCAAGTTTACAAAAGGCGTTAGAAAAGAATGGCATGAAAATCACTAGAAATACTGTATCCAATTATATTCAAACTTTGGTTGATGCAAAAATTCTGTATGAATGTTCACGCTTTGATATGAAATCTAAAAAATCATTATCAGGTGAAAAGAAATATTATGTATCTGATTTAAGTTTTTATTTTTCTTTAAATACAGATAATCAAATCAATTATGGACCAGTTCTTGAAAACATTATTTATTTCTATGCAAAAAGCCACGATTATTCCATCAGCGTTGGAAGAATAGGAAAATTAGAATGTGATTTTATTTTAAGAGATCACAACATGAATTATTCTTATGTTCAAGTAGCTTACACCATTGCGCTAAGCAAACAAACAGAAGACAGAGAGTATAAATCATTAGAATCCATTAAAGATAATTATCCAAAATATGTAATGACTACTGATTATTTACTTCAAAAAAGAAACGGCATAAAACACGTAAATTTAATTGAATTTATGACTACAAATTCAGAATTTTAAGCAATCCAATTGGGTTGCTTTTTTGTTTATAGAGAAAGGAGCTGATATTTATATACAAACGAAAAGATGAATATGTGTTCTTAGTTTTATTGCTGATACCTACAATATGGTTTTCCTTGTTGATTGCACCTTATATGGATAAAGGATTAATCAATGCAATTCCATATCTGAGTGAAGCTTTAAATCATCCATTTTCTATCCATTGGTGTGATGCATCATTAAAAACAATTGGTATCTTTCTGATTGTGTATGCATTAGCTATTGGGATGTATTTATCTTCGGCTAAGAATTATAGACGAACTGAAGAATATGGGTCTGCTAAATGGGCAAATCCAAATACTGTATGTAAGAAATACGCCAATAAAGTCTACTTTACCAACAAAGTCTTTTCACAAAATGTACGAATGGGGTTAGATGGTAAAAAACATCGTCGAAACTTAAATACAGTTGTGATTGGTGGCTCTGGTGCTGGAAAGACAAGATTTTATGCAAAACCAAACATCATGCAGTGTAATACAAGTTTTGTTGTATTGGATCCCAAAGGCGAAATCATTCGAAGTGTTGGTCATCTATTAGAAGAGAATGGTTATGTCATTAAAGTCATTGACTTGATTGATATGTCTAAATCTCTTGGATATAATCCATTCCACTATATTCAAAGTGATAAGGATGTACTTAAATTAATTACCAACTTGATCCGTAATACAACACCTAAAGGTTCTTCTACCAATGATCCATTCTGGGAAAAGAGTGAAACAGCACTATTAGAAGCGCTGATGTTATATCTGTACCATTATGCACCAGAAGATGAACAGAATTTTACAATGGTCATGGAAATGCTCAATTATGCAGAAGTCAAAGAAGATGAAGAAGACTACGAAAGTCCATTAGATGAGTTATTTAAAAGACTAGAAATGATAGATTCTAATTCATTAGCTTTAAAACAATACAAAATATATAAACAGGCAGCAGGTAAAACCGCCAAATCGATTCTGATTTCGGTTGGTGTAAGACTTGCTGCTTTTAATTTGGAAGAACTTGCATCATTAACCAAATATGACGAGATGGAATTAGAACAGATTGGAGAAAGAAAAACGGCTTTATTTGCGATTATTCCAGACAACGATTCCACATTCAATTTTGTAGTGGGAATGTTGTACACCCAGTTATTTCAAATGTTGTATTACCAGGCGGATTATGTACATGGTGGAGAACTTCCTGTACCCGTCCATTTCTTGATGGATGAATTTGCCAATGTTGCTTTACCAGATGAATTTGATAAACTTCTTTCAACGATGCGTTCAAGACAGATCTTTGTATCCATTATTTTACAGAACCTGGCTCAGATCAAAGCTTTATACAAGGATAGCTGGGAATCCATTTTAGGTAACTGTGATGAAACGTATTACCTAGGTGGTAATGAACAAAGTACACATAAATACATCAGTGAATTGCTGGGAAAAGAAACATTGGATACAAATACGTATGGCAAATCTGAAGGAAGAAGTGGTAATTATTCTACAAATTATCAACAGACAGGAAGAGAGCTTTTAACCGCAGATGAAGTTCGATTGTTGGATAACAACTATGGACTTCTTTTTGTTAAGGGAGAACGCCCTGTTAAAGATAAAAAATATGATTTATTAAAACATCCAAATATTAAGCAGACATTGGATGGAGGACGAGAGCCTTATATTCATGGGCAAACATATCATTTCATTGATGATTGGCAAAATATTCTTTTGACTGATAACGAATATGAATTGTTAGATCAAGAAGAAGTAGAAAAATATGTAAAGGAGATCAAAGAAAATGAAGAAAACAAAAACAATTAGAAAAGTAGTGTTCTATGCTTATACAGCATTGATACTCATCACAAACTTTATAACACCTGTCTATGCAGCTAATGATCCAGTCACTGTAGTCAATAATTTCAGTGATTTTATGTTTGGACTTATACGTGCTATTGGCATGATTCTATTAGGCTTTGGAATCGTACAGGTTGGTTTATCTTTAAAAAGCCATGATCCAAGCCAGAGAGCCAATGGATTTATGACAGTAGCTGGTGGTATTGTAATTACCTTTGCTAAAGAGATTTTGAATATTATTGTAGGTTAATATATGGATGGAATCATCGATAACCTAACAAGTGCAATCAATACCTGGAATTCTAAGCTTGCTGAAATATGGTTGTTACTGACTGAATCTCCAGAAACATTTAAAGGTGGAGATATATGGAAAATCATTGTAAAAGTACATGAAGGTTTACAAGCTATTGGTCTTGCCCTTCTTGTACTTTTCTTTGTATGGGGATTAATACGAACCTGTACAAGCTGGCAGGATGTCAAACGTCCAGAGCAAGCCTTCAAACTATTTCTAAGATTTATTATTGCCAGAGGTCTTGTCATGTATGGAATGGAACTGATGACAAAGATTTTTGAAATTGTACAGGGGATAATTCAATCGATTACGGAAACTGTAGGACTTGGAGTATCCAACGAAACAGTTATACCACAGGAAATAGTTGATGCGGTTAGTAATACAGGATTTCTAGAATCCATTCCATTATGGGCAGTAACCCTATTAGGATCTATATTCATTACAATTCTATCTTTTGTAATGATATTAACTGTTTATGGAAGATTTTTTAAACTTTACATGTACACAGCTATTTCTCCAATACCACTTGCAGCAGCTGCAGGAGAAAGCACACAAAATACAGCTTTTACCTTTATTAAAAGCTATGCAGGAGTGTGTTTAGAAGGAGCGATCATTGTCCTTTCCTGTATTATCTTCTCTGCCTTTGCATCAAGTCCACCGGTAGTAGATTCAACAGCATCTAGTGTATCTATGGTATGGAGCTATATTGGAGAATTGATATTCAACATGTTAGTTCTAGTAGGAACAATCAAGATGTCAGACAGAATTGTTAAAGAAATGATGGGACTATAATATGTAGCTACTCAGTTACCACATTTGTTGATATTTTGTAAAAAACTGATTATAATATATACGAAAGGAAGTGTTAATTATGCGTAACGTAATCAATGCTCAAAAAGATGATGTATTTAGAATTCGCATGAACTCAGAAATCAAGAATGAATTAGAAGAAGTTTTTGCGAAAAACGGTTTAACTCTAACGGATGCCGTAAATGTATTTTTTCAGCAAGTATTAAATACAGGTGGTTTTCCATTTTCTGTGACCGAAGATAATGCTGAAAAGATGAAAGCAAAAGCTTTATCTAAATTAATGAAAGAATTGGAAATTGGTATGAATTGTACTGAATCTTATTCAGAAGAAGAAGCCAAAAAAATGTTGGGTTTGTAAAATGAAGATTATTTATAAAAAAGCAGCAATTGATGATCTTCTTAATACCGAAAATTATATTATTAATCAGTTTCATAACGATCAAGCCGCAAAAAAACTTAAAAACAATATTGTAGATACAATTTCATTATTAAAAGATAATCCTTATCTAGGTCCTAAAATGTCAGATCGTTTCGACATAGATACACCATTTCGCTATTTAATCGTATCTAAGCAACTTGTATTCTATAATGTCAATGAAGAGAATATTGAAATTATTAGAATACTTGACTCAAGGCAGGATTACTTATCATTACTATTTTAATTACTACTGCAGGAGCATATTGTTCCTGCTTTTATTATGCCTTTTTGGCAGGAAAGGAACGTAACATGAAAGATTATATTTTAAACAAAGTTGTATTAAAAACCGGAGATTCATTGGATATTGTTGAATCTTCAACTTTACCATTAACAGAAAAATTGATGTATAAAGTAGAACATGAAAAAGATAAAATCATTGTTCGTCGTGATGGTGGAAAGATGGTTATTCCTATTGATAACATCTTATTTGCATCGTCTATTCCATTAGATGTTATTCATGAGGATTTTGCTGATGAAATCTAATTTTGAAATCAAAATCAACAAAGAAATAAGAGATTATACGGAAAGTATTTTCTTTGGATTATCCCTTAGACAAAGCATCTTTTCTATCATTGCCTGTATTATTGCGTGTGGTTTGTATTTTTTATGTAAAGATCGATTAGGTACAGAAATGACAAGCTGGTTGTGTATGCTTGGTGCTGCACCATTTGCGGCATTTGGCTTTATTCGTTTTCAAGGAATGTATACAGAAGATATTGTGAAAATGGCAATATCTTCTTTTGCGTTGTCTACAAGAAATTTGATTAATGTACCATTTAATCTTTATTATGAAATACTTGAACCATTCATTAATCAATCAAGAAAGGAGTCGATTGTACATGATAAAAAGCTACGAAAGATTGAAAAAGCTCAACAAAGAAAAATTAAGAATTCCTAGAACCGTTCAAGATACCATCCCGGTAGATACGATCTATAAGGATGGTATTTTTCGTTCTGGTAATAAATATACAAAGAGTTACAAATTCTTGGATATCAACTACAAGATTGCTTCTGGAGAAGATAAAAACAATCTCTTTTTAAGCTATAGTGATTTACTGAATTCTTTTGATTCTTCTGTAATGACTAAGATTACCATTAATAATCGAAAAGTGGATATCAAGAAGTTTAAGGAAGATATATTGATTCCATTAAAAAATGATGGATTAGATCCATATCGTAAAGAATACAACAATATGCTCTTAGATAAATTATCTGAAAGTGATGATATTGTTCAAGAAAAATATATTACGGTAACAATTTTTAAAAACAGTATAGAAGAAGCAAGATTTACCTTTTCTAGAATCACCACTGAATTCTCTACCCTGTTTGCACGTCTTGGCTCTTCTTGTATCGAATTAAATGCAGAAGAACGATTAAAAATGCTTCATGATTTTTATCGTAGTGAAACGGAAGAATTTTCTCTCGATATGAATGATTTGGCTAAGAAAGGTCATTCTTTTAAGGATTTGATTACGCCTAGAATGAGTAAATACCACAACAAATATTTTGAATTTGACGGCAAGTATGGAAGAGTTCTTTATTTAAGCAATTATCCTGGCTTTTTAAAGGATGAATTTGTATCCGAACTTTGTGATTTAAACAAAAACCTCATGTATTCCATGGACATTATTACCATTCCTACAGACGAAGCAGTTCGTGAAGTAGAAAACAAGTTTTTAGGTGTAGAAAAGAATATTACGGATTGGCAAATGAAGCAGAATCGTAACAATAACTTTTCTGCCATTATCCCTTATGATATGGAGCTACAACGTAAGGAATGTAAAGAATTCTTGGATGATTTAATTGTACGAGATCAAAGAATGATGCTATGTAATATTACGGTTGTACATCTTGCTGATTCATTAGAAGAACTGGATAAAGATAGTGAAACCTTAAAGGCAGTAGCTCATAAATATGTTTGTGAATTAGAAACACTCTACTTTTCAAAAAGACAATTGGACGGTCTACAAACAGCCCTTCCTATAGGAGTCAACAAACTCAATATCACTCGTACCTTGCTTACAGAAAGTGCTGCTGTATTTATTCCCTTTAGAGCCCATGAAATTATGCAAAAAGGTGGTATTTGGTATGGTCAAAATGCCATTACTAACAATCCAATTCTTTGTAACAAAGCTTTATTACAAAATCCAAACTCTTTTGTATTAGGTATTCCTGGATCAGGTAAATCTTTTCTTACAAAAGAAGAAATTGAATTCTTAATTTTGTCCACGAATGACGATATTATTATTGCAGATCCAGAAGGTGAATATGATCCAATCATTAAAGCGATGAATGGACAAATCATTCGTATCGGAACGAATAGTAAAGATTATATTAATGCCATGGATATGTCAGAAGGTTATGGAGATAGTGGTAATGCGATTGCAGATAAATCTCAATTTATCATGTCTTTATTTGAACAGTTAGATACAAATCATGGTGGTATATCCCCTATTGATCGTTCTATTATCGATCGTTGTGTATCTTTGGTTTATCAGGATGCCATGAAAAATAACTATATTCCAACATTAAAACATTTGTACAACAAGCTACTAGAACAAAGTGAACCAGAAGCTAAATCATTAGCTATCAAATTAGAATTATTTACAAATGGATCCTTAAATATTTTTGCCCATGAAACCAATGTAGATATCAAATCTAGAATCCTATCTTTCAACATCTTTAATTTAGGCAAACAATTAAAGACAATGGGTTTACTTGTAATTACGGATGCCATAATCAACCGTGTCAATGAAAATTGGAGAAAAGGAAAACGTACACATGTCTTCATTGATGAGATTCATGTTATCTTTGAAAATGAAGAAAGTGCAACCTTCTTTGCATCAGCCTGGAGACAATTCCGTAAAAGAGATGCGTATCCAACAGGTATTACACAAAATGTTAAATATCTTCTTTCTTCTCAACAAGGAACAAGCATGCTATCAAACTCTGAATTCATTGTGATGTTAAACCAATCCGCCAATGATAGAGAAGATTTAGCAAGACTTCTAAATATTTCAGAAGAACAGATGGGATACATTACAAATGCACCAACTGGATCTGGATTAATCAAGTATGGAGGTTCCATTGTTCCTTTTGTGAATAAGATGCCAAAAGGATTATTGTACGATCTCAATACAACTAAACCAGGAGATAGAAAACTCCTATTCAACTAAGCAGAATTTACTTTCTGCTTTTTTACATACAAAGGAGTTGATGAATTTGAGAGATATTAAGACAAAGCAAAAAATGCAAGCTATCAAAACAAAGGATACAAAAGGAAATATTCAGCATTTTATTAAACAGCAAACAATTCATAATAAAAATGTTGATAGAAAAGAAGAAGCTTCTGTTAAATCCAATCCACAGATACAGGCTACAAATAAAGTAAGTGTTGCAGCAAGACAAACTGTAATTGAATCTAAACATCGTACTACTAAGTTTATTAAACAAAAGCATCATGAATATAAGATCAAATCGGCTAATAAGAAACCGATTATTGAATCAAACCATGATATTCATCCACAGAGAATATCATATATATCCAAGGCAAAGAAGCACGTTGTGAATAAAATGAATGCTTCAAAGATAAAACAGTCTACAGAACAATTTGTTTCCAAGCCTATTGTCCAAAATACAACACACGCTATAAAGAAATCATTTCATATTGTTAAGAAGAGTGTATCTACATTAAATACACTCTTTTCTTTTGGAACTGGCTTGATCTTATTAATTGTCATAACTTTGTTTATTGGAACATTTGGAGTATTGGCACAAGATGGTGGATCAAATAGTGAAATAGTTTCTTTAAGTGAAGAAGTCATTGCGTATGAAGATACGATTTGTAAATATGCAAAAGAATATGAAATAGAAGACTATGTATCTTTACTGCAGGCTATTATGATGCAGGAATCTGGTGGTAAAGGAACTGATCCAATGCAATCTAGTGAGTCCGAATATAACACAAAATATCCTAGGATTCCTAATGGCATTACAGAGCCGGAGTATTCCATAGATGTTGGAACCCATACCTTTTCGGATTGTGTTAAAAAGGCAAATGTAAAAGATCCATCAGATACAGAACACATCTATCTAGCTTTGCAAGGATACAACTATGGATCTGGATATATTGATTGGGCAATTTCTAATTTTGGTGGCTATTCTAAATACAATGCTCAACAATTTTCCGATATGAAAAAGCAACAGTTAAATGTATTTGGATATGGAGATCCATCTTATGTAGATCATGTTATGCGTTATGTTGGAATTACCTTTAGAGGTGGAACCAATCCAAACTTTAATAACATGGAAGCATGGATTACAAAGAATCCATATGCTAAAACAGGTTTATATGGACAATGCACATGGTTTGCTTGGGGAAGATTTTATGAGCTATATGGCTATGATCCAGGCTTTACAGGTAATGGATGGGATTGTGTAGATCAACTTGTAAAAGCACATCCAGATAAATTTGAAAGATCCACTATTCCCAAAGCTGGAGCAGTATTTTCTGGTATTGGTAAAAACCATGTTGGTATTGTTTTAAAAGTAGATGGCAACAACATTACAATTCAAGATGGTAACTATGATGGTATTACCAATACGTTTGAAGATGCAAAAAAGGACTGGCAAACCAACACCTATACTCTTGATTACTACAGGTCAAGAATGGGAGGTATTGTATTCGCCAATCCAAAGTAAAAGTGGAGAAACCATCATCTCCACTTGTTTGCATTTTGATGTTGTTCAACAACCTTCTTTGCCTCTTCTTCTGTACGATACAATTTACTTTCACGAACACGTGTTCCAGAAGTGCCACAATTACCATCCGAAAATCGTATTGTGCAAAACCCACCAGCATTACGAATGACAGTTGCTTTCTTAATAAAGATAGAAGAGGATACAAAGTAAACAACATCTCCTTCATTAAATCGTTTCAAATTATCGCCTATACATGTTTCTTGATCCATGTTTCCAATGAATCTTTTCTTGCGGCAATCACTTCAATACCTAAATCAGAAATAAAAGAACTTGTACTATAAGAAAGCTTCACTGCAACTACAGGTTTGCCAATATTTAGTGCAAATCTAATTTCATCAATGCTCATGCCATTATTATTTGCAGGACGGTTTGAACAAACAACAACACTTGCATAACGAATTTGTTTTTGAATTTGAGGATCTACATTATACCTTCTATCAATCGTATCAAATGGTGATGAAGAAGGTACAGAATAATCTCTTACTTTATATTTAGTTCTATCCAATAAGTCGCTAATATTCTGATAATCATCATTGTTCCATCTGTGTGGAATAAATACATTAAGCATATTAATCACTCCTTCTATAATTCTTATATTTTATTTTTATTAACTAATTTCCAATAATGTTGCCCAAGCGCAGTGAGTTTGCATGACTTTCGATTAATTGCAGCGTAATACATATGTTCTTCACCAATAGGAATCACTAAATTTAATTTCACATACTTTTGCAATATAGAAAAAATTGCCTCATGCTCTTTATTTACTTCAGTTGTATCACTTTCATGTTTATCCGGTTCATATGTAGGGTCTAAATATAATTCAGATGATTCTGAAGAAAAGATATCAGTTATTTTTCTTAATTCATTTATTGAGATAGGTGGAGCATTTTTTCTTAATGAAACAAAACTATTAATATTTGCTTTGAACAATGGTCGTTGTTGATCCCATGCACCTAGAGATTGATCAATATATGAATAGACACTTCCAGGTGAAACTTCACCCAATAAATTCATTGCTCCTCCATATAAAGCTTCAACTAATAAAGAAGTAAATACTCCGTGACCATTTTCTTCTGTTGTGTATTCATCGGCTCCACAACCAGCAAGAATTGTTGTACCCTCACGTAGTATAGCGTAATTTGGCATCTCAGATGGATTTGAAATGCGCCCACTAAAGCAACTATCTAATATAATAATTTTATTTTTTGCTTTTGATTGAGATACAAGCCCCATAATTTCATCTAACGCTAATCCATCATTCGGACGTTGTATTTCACTAGTACATAAATATCCACCTAAAGAATCAAATGAACCATGACCTGCAAAATAAAGTAAAGCAATTTCTGAATCTGTTTTAAATAAATCTTCAATTGCATCTCTTAAATCATTTCTCTTAATATATGATGCTTCACTAGTAGCACACATCAATCTAACATCAAAATTTAAAGTCCCATCTCCATTTCGTTCTAAAGCACTTTTGATTGAATTTGCATCATTTACGCATCCATGTAAATCATTTATTTTTTCGTAGGCATCTATACCTACACATAATGCTTTTTTCATTGATTTTCACCTTTATTATGCATCATTACCACTAGTACCTTTAGGAGGTTTTGATGGATTTGTTGATTTATTTGTATTCGGTTGATAACCTCTGTTTTGTGGTTTATGTGGTTGATAGCCATATGTACTCGTATTTGTGCTTTTGGGTGAATTGTTTTTATTATTCTCCATCCTTATCATCTCCTTCACTTTGATAAAATTTTATATATCGAATTTCATTATGATTTATCCAAACACCTTTTGTTTGCTCTACTTTTTCCCAACCATTTTCTTTTTTTTCATACAGTTCTTCTAAGTATAAATCTTTTTCTCCATTTTCACTTGAGGCAAAAGAATCACTATAAAATAACCCCCGAATCATTTTTCCGTTAGAAACACCAACTTCAAGCCAATAAGATTCATGTTTTGAAAAAATATAATCCCACGCTGTGGGAATTGGATTTGTTGTATCAATTTTAATCAATCTTAATATCCAACCTATAATATTTTTCTTTTTAATTGCTGCAATGCATACACCTGTTACTATTCCTGTCAAGATCAAGGCAATGGATTGTAATAATTCAAGCAGTACTATATTTTTAGAAAAAGAGATTTCTAGTAATGAAAATACAAAAGACCATATTGAATTATTCAAAATACTGTATCCTATAGCTTGAACAACTATTTCAGTTTCAGTTTTTTTTGAAGATGGAACTATCATCTCAATTATTTTAAGAATAATATATCCAGGAATTACATAATTTAATGTATATAATACTGAATCAAATGAACTTACCATGCAATCATACCATCCTATTTATAGTGTAATTCGACAATTGCAAATGCACAAAATCTCTATTCTCATCATATGGTCTAATTTGAATACTAGTTTGAACTAAATGATAATCAGTTCCAATTGTATAGCTTTGTCCATATGCAATAAAAGTTAGATAGTCTTCAACAAAAGCTAAGTCTACACCGTTTTTAAAATACACGTATTCAAGCATTTCATCACAACTATGTAATTCACATTGCTTAATAACTGGCTCTTTATCTTTATTTGCTTCATCAAAATACTTAATGATTGCTGCACAATCATAATTAGGATATTTTAATAGTCCTTCCAATATTTCTTGAGTTTCTTTGTTATGTATTTCTTCTTCAAATTCATCACAATCTAAGATACTTTTTGAATTCAGTAATTTCATGAATTATCAACTCCTTCAGGGGATAGTAATTGTACTTTTTCTTCAATAGAAGCACATAATTCGGCAATCATATTTGTATCAGCAACTTTGTAATTTCTGAGCAAGTAATTGAAGTCTATTCCAAATGTATGGATAAAGTCATAATCTTCAACTTTGTTATCTGTTCGCCAGTCAACATCTGCATACCCAAAATAAACTAAATTATTTTCTGAATAACGTAACAAGCTATCATCGTTTTTAAATACTTCTAATTCTTTGTTGTAAGGAAGAATAAATGCATTTCTAACGTGTTCATCTTTAATTGTGTTATGAACATAGTCACCATACGTAATCTGTTTTTGTAAAGACTGTGTATCTGGTAAATCGCTCATACTATGTGTGCAGCCATATTGATACATTTTTGCATCGAGAATATAAGTTTTATCTTCATTTTTAACAATCGTATCTGGTCTTAATTCAGATGCTTTTCCAGTTCTTCCACCAGTAAGATGCCAATGACCACTTGGATTATATTTGCTTTTATTTGTGGAAATTCCTCCAAATAAAGAATCTACCATGGTTTCAAAAACATAATAGTAATTTGTGATTCCATAAGAACATGCAGAAGAAATCATCTTATTTCCTTCGGTGTTGTTTAAGATTTTTAATAGATGGTTATATCTCAATTTCTTTATATCGTCAAAAGTCTGATTAAGCTCTTTTCTTATTGCACTAGCCATTTCAGAAATTGAAAACATTTGTTGAATTTCCACATAAAAATTGTAATCAAATAGCCATCCAATACGATCAACACTTTGTTTCAAACAAAGTCTATAAGTCTGTGCAACAATATCATTCGATGCCGATATCTTAGAAGTAATCATTTTGTCATAAATGATATTTCCATCTGAATATATAGGCGTCTGTTTTAATGTACGTTTCCAATCAATTTTTCCACTATTAGATCTAGAATATATTTTTTCTCGATTGTAATAATATCCATTTTCAAGGAAATCACGAATGATCCATAAATAAGAATCAATAGGCCAGACATCATTGTTCGCATCGTTCCCTTTTTTTACAGACTGTTTATCAAATGTTTTTGCCAATGCTAAAGACTTCAAGAACAACAATCTATCATTTTTTATATTTTCTTTTTCCTCACGAAAAACTTGAGGAACAAATAGCTTTACATTGTCATTCTCGATTTTAATTCCAACAAATTCATTTGATTTATCCACTTTTACTAGGGTTACTTCTCTAGTCATTGTTATCATCTACTTTTTTAGCATTCCCAACTAATTCATTAGAAATGTCTTTAGTGAAAATCTCAGAGAAAATGTTTTGTGATTCTGCCTGTTCTGCACCAACATTATCTGGCTCTTCTAAAATTTCTTTTTTATACGCGTCAATGCGTTCATAAATTTTATCTGTTGTTAAAATTTGTTCTTCAAACAAAATCTTATGATTAAACTTCGTAACATCATTAAACAAGTAATCTAGAACGTTATTGGCAAAGCTATCAATTTTATCTCCATCCTTATCATTTGGATCTTTAGTCAACATGCTTTCATCCGCAAAATAGGCACCCATTTGTTTATCTTCAGAGATAGGAGCATCTTCTTTAGCGCTTTTATCAATCATTTCTTTATTGATTGTTTTTACAAAAGTTTCCCAAGTAACAGATGAATATGGAATATACAATTTTTTAATTTTATTCTCGTCACCCCAATCACTTGTTACTTTTTCTCTGTTCCATCTTCTCTTAAATGCTGTATCAAGAGGGAATACATTTTGATCACTTGTATTCATTGTCGCAAGTAAGGTCAAATTATGTGGAATGTAAATATTACCTGGCGTAAATTCAACACCCTGTTTTCTCAAATAATCTTCAATAAAAGCATTGGAAATTGGATATTCACTATCCCCAATAACACGGCCATTCTTGTTTTCTTTTAATCTATCTAATAATTGGAAAGTATCACCAAAAATAGCAGCTGCATTTCCACGATTTATTTCTTCAATAACCAAATAGATCATTTCACCTTTATTAGTTAAAGCACGTTCCAAAGCTTTAGTAAATGGGCCAGGAATAGGCTCGTATTTTACTTTATCATCATCATCAACAACAGGATAGATTTGACCAATAAAATCACTATTTGAATAGTCCAAATAGAAAGTGGTTCTAAATACATTATTCTTTTTATCAACACCATCTAAAACAGTATTTTCTATGTAGTAGCTCTTCCCGCAACCAGGAATACCATAATAAATCTTGTTATAGCCTATTAGTGATGTTGTTGTATCTTTTTCTGTTGTAATAACATCATCTAATTTAACAACTGTATTTGTTGTATCTTTGTAAAAGTGATTATTCAATTTTTTGAAATCTTCAAGTGCATCATCCGCTTTAATACAATATATATCATAAAATAATTCATGTTTTCTTTTTAAAAGTAATAAATAATCACCTGTATGACATAATTTTCTAAATGATACAAACTCATCACTATCTAGATTAATCATCGACATTTGCAATTGATCAGCTGCACCATCTCGACGGCTCCTTACAATGCTTGCATATACTTTTTGAATTTCATAATTAGTATTTCCACCCAAATATTCAATGTTGGTTTTATGAAGATAAATTGGTAATTGCAATACGTAGTATTTTTTTAAATCAGCATCTTGATTTGAATAAGAAACATCAAAATAACCTAATGATCTAACATATGGAAAAATATCCATTTGTTCGCCAGTTATAGCTATATGAGTTTGGTTTGTTGTTCTTCCTAAATCTAATGTATTCGACGCTTTTAGCTCTTTAACAATAAAACCATCATATTCATTTGTTAATTCAATTCCAATTTTGAGTAATGATTGTTCTACTATTTTATACTCTTGTGAAAACATTTTTTATCCTTCTTCCTTAATATATTTTTTTAGTACTGTTGCTATTGCCCTCCCCAATAATGGAGGAACACTGTTTCCAACTTGCATATATGTTTTTGTAAATGATCCTCTAAAATAATAATCATCAGGATATGACTGTATTCTTGCAGCTTCACGAGGTGTTAGACCACGTGACTGAGATGGATGAATGTACATATTACAATCAAATTTCATATGAGCAGTTATTGTTTTGCAAACTTTATCTGGTTCTAACTTAAAGTATTTGTCTTTGAAAATATGATTTCGATTTTTATAAGGCATTATATCTGCTATTTTAGGATCATCTGATTTATCCCCAGGTAGTAAACGACTATATATCTCAATATCTCTATCATTATTGTATCTTGATTTATGATTACAAGTAATGTTAATGTCCCTATTTTGATTTATTAAGTTTATATATGCATTATTTTCATTGGTGCTTGTCATAATTCGAGCACCAGTTTTTTCATCAACATAGTTAGTAGCGTTTTTTATTCTTAATGGTTCTAGAGGTTTTAGCCCATATAATGCATCTTTTAAATAATAATTGGGAATTGTTTTAGAAAATTCTTCAATTTCTTTGAAAATTTTTGAATTGTCTGTTTGAACTCTATTACCAATATAGATTAATCTTTCTCTATTTTGTGGGACACCATAATCTTTTGCATTTAGTACTTTATAAGATACTCGATATCCTATTGCTTCGAAATCCTCAACAACTTGATTTGCGACTGAAAGCATGCCTTTGACATTTTCCATAACAAAAAACTGTGGCTTTATGATATTTACTATTTCAACATATTTTTTGTATAAATGATTTCTTGGGTCATCAATTAATCTTTGTCTATTTGCCATACTAAAGCCTTGACATGGAGGGCCACCAACAACAATATCTATTTTTTGTGTTTTAGAAATTGTTTCAATTTTTGGGATTACTTCATTGATATCACCAAGAATAATATTTTGCATTGGAGTTTCAGGATGATTGTGTGAATATGTATCAACGCAACATTCTTGAATGTCATTAGCTAAAACAGAAGAAAACCCTTCTTGAGTAAATCCTAATGATAATCCTCCAGCCCCGCAGAACAAATCAACCATTTTAATATGATTCTCTTTACTATTTTTAAATCTAATATCATTAATAAAATGATTACAATATTTATGAATTGGGCAAATTAAGCAAGTTTTGTTACTGCATAAACTTGAAATATGACTAATTAAATTGTTAAATTCATTATCTTCTCTTGAAATATCCGAAATATACCTTGCTCTTGAATTTCTATATTCTTCATTTTCTATAGACTCTGTTAAATTAGTTAATACAACCGTATAATCGCCGTTTGACTTATTTTCATAAGCATTAATAAATTCTTTTATTTCATTGATGTCATTGCTTAATTTTTTTTCGAGTATTTTATTCATTTCCACTCTCCATTCTTGATTAGTGCATTTTTCACCATTGATGCAACAGCATTAGAAACATTAACAGTTACAGCATTTCCAAATTGTTTATATGCTTGAGTATCCGATACTGGAATAACAAAGTCATCTGAAAAGCCTTGCAGTCGAGCACACTCACGAGGTGTTAATCGTCTTACTTTTCCGTTTTGAGTGACATAGTTGTCTTGACATGCTCTATGCATTTTTGCCATGGTAGCACAAAGTGGACGAGCAATTTTTAAATCAATTTCTGATTTTCCTTTATATCCACCAGTTCCATTAGACAAAATCGTGGGAAGAATTTTATCAGACAAATAATATTTATCGGCAACATCATGTTCCAACAAATCTTGAAGTGTTAAATCTAATACTTTTTTTTCTGGATAGTTAAATTGTGTTTTGTTATTTGAAAAACAAACAATAAAAGTTCTATTTCTTGTTTGTGGAATACCATAATCTGCAGAATTTAAAATTTTGTCATACACTGTATATCCTAAATCTTCTAAGGTTTTTTTAATTACTTTAAAAGTATTTCCATTATCGTGTAGTTTGAGATTACGCACATTTTCTAAGACTAAAGCTTTTGGCTTATTTCCACGACTAATTTGATTTTTTATTATTTCAACTATCCTAAAAAATAATGTACCCCTTGTATCCTCAAAGCCTTTCATTTCTCCCATCATACTAAAAGGTTGACATGGGAAACCACCTATAATTACATCTGCATTTGGTATTGATTCTAATTTAATTTGATTTAAATCTCCCAATATAATAGGGTTTTTATAATTAGCTTTATAAGTTTGTACTGCATATTTATCAAAATCATTTGCCCATATGACATCAAAACCATTTTGAATAAATCCAGAATCCAAGCCACCGATTCCAGCAAATAGTGATATTACATTCATTTAAATCATCATTCCTTTTATTTAATTTCAACAATGTCATCAAAAGTACAATTTAGACATTTACATATTTTAATCAACGTTTCCATTGATACTGTTTGATGCTTTGATAATTTAGCTAAAGTTCCAGCAGTTAGATCAGCTTCTTTAGCCAAGTCTGTTTTTTTCATCCCTTTATCTATCAATAACTTGAATAAAGGATTATAACTTATTTCCATATAATTATCCCTCATATTCGTTCATTGAATATTATATAGGAATTCATCTGTAAAGCGAAGAAAAAAATCACTTTTTAGTTATATTTAATCTAAATAACAAGAAAACGATTCTTTTATTGATTAGCCATTTCTTGTATGTTCTAATTATAGCAATGAACAATTTCTATACTCACAAATTGCCCTTAATATTCCAGTAAATTGGTACAGATCTCTGTTTCACACAGTTGATCTGTATTTTTTTAAAATTTTTGGCTTTTTGTGCAATTTTTAGACACTTTCGTCGGCTCTATAGTGAAGGGATTTCCTTCACTTTTAGCTATAAACAGGGAGGTGCTAAAAATGGCTAAAAAATATAATCATCGTAGAGCTGAAGATGAGTATAAGAAGATGAAGAAAAAGGATGAAAAGTTCATGCGGGAAAATGGTATGCCTGAAACTAAGATTCTTATTATGCGTACTTTTGACCGTAAGTCTTTTAATTCAGATCGAAGATTTTATGAAAAAGTAGATTTCGATAGTGAAAAGATTATTGCTGCAGCTAGACAACCAGAGGTACAATCACTTTCAGAACCTAAGAATGTAAAAGACTTTATTGATTCTTTAGCTAGTATTGCTCTGGTAGATTCTTTAAAAGCATTTGGATTTGAAACGCAACTCATTGCTTTTTTTCTTTATAGAGGATACAAGGCAAAAGAGATTTCTGTACTAACAGGTATTCCTGAATGGACAATTTCTAGAAGAATTTCAGAATTGATTAAAACATATAAATTCTTCAAATCGAATACATAACGAGTAAAGCGGAACCAACTTGATTCCGCTTCTTTTAAAATTTAGAAATTGAATACGTTACGATTTCTTGATGCTCTATATCATCAATTTCATATTTTTTGAATTGATCATAGAAATCACCATACATATAATTACTTAGATATTTGGCAAACTCCACTGCTTTTCATCCACTTCCTCTGGTAAGTATTGCATCGCATGATATAGCTCTAAAACATCTAAAAGTGACTTTACATGATCATCATAAAATATAGACTTTTTCATCACTTTCCTCATGAAATAATAAAAAAATCATAACTTTTTTTCAATTTCGTGCAATTTTTGGGCGTTTTCGTCGGCTCTATAGTGAAGGGGGCAATTAAGTCTCTTGTCAGATCTTTGAAAATTGCATAACAACTATTAGATACAACACTTATATATTCGAGCTATTTCACTACTGCGCGATGATGTTTTTAACGAGCGATGATACTTTAGATTGATAAACAATTTTGCTGATTGTGCCATGACAATATATAAGATAATGATACTTCTAGCGACAGGCTCAAGCGTAATATGGGTTGGTGCGACTCCAATGAAAGATAATTAGCAACTATCTTGTCTAATAGGATTCCTTTGTTTTCGGGTAATCAGGTGATAAATAGAAAACACGATAAATATTTTATTTTTAAACATCAACCGGGACTTGCTCCCGGTTTTACATAAGGAGTGAATCAAAATGAAAGTCAAAAGAGGAGAAGTTTATTTAGCAGATTTAAGTGATGCATCTGGATCAGAACAAGGTAAAGTACGACCTGTTGTAATTATTCAAAATAATCGGGGTAATAAATATAGTCCAACAACTATCGTGGCTTGTTTATCTTCCAAGATTTATACAAAACATCATTTACCAACACATCATCTTTTACCGGAGGGTATTGGATTGAAATATAAATCTATGGTCATGTGTGAACAGATTCGTGTCATTGATAAAAGTAGATTGTTAAAGAAAATAGCTACTATTGGTAGATTAGATATGATGGCGATTGATCGAAAAATAAAAATCAGTTTGGATCTACGTTTACATAACCAAAGAAAGTAGCATTGGTTATGTTCCCTTTCCTTTTGGAAGCAGTCCTTTCCCAGCTGCTTCCTTTTAATTTGTAGGTGAGAATTTCTGTTTTAAAAACTTTATAGTAAGGAGGAACAAAGCGATGAAACAACCTGTTCTATGCGAAAAGAAAACCTATACTGTTGCTGAAATCATGGAAATACTTGGTATTGGAAGAACAGCAGCCTATGACTTAACAAGAAAAGGCTTGTTTAAAGTGATTCGTGTTGGTAAATTACTTCGTATTAACAAGGAATCCTTTGATCAATGGTTTGACAGTCAACAATAAAGGAGGAATGAGAGATGGCTGTAATTTTAAAATTGGGAAAGAAATATCAAATTACTTACGAAGTAGTCACACCTACAAAGGAAATAAAGTCAATCAAAGAAATATTCGATAATTATGAAGATGCAGCTAAACGAAAAGAATTATTGGATGGTGAAGTTTGTATATTTTCACCAGAAAGTTTGTTTGTGGATGTAATGGAAGATTGGCTTGCTGATCCATATTTCAGAGATCATTTAAAAAAATATCACGAAGCTCAAAAAAACTATGATGTGTATCTTCGTGGCCTGGTAGAAACAACTAAAGTTAAAGAAATTGACTCAACTTTTGCAAATTCTATTATTAACCAACTATGTGCTACAAAAAGCACAGGAAGAAATAGTGCATTATCTGTTAAAACAATCCGTGCTTGCAAGTTACTACTTATCAGTACTTGCGATCATGCAATTAAGATGGGAATCATGGATGAAAATCCATTCAATGAAATACACATTTCTGATCCACATGATTTTAAAAAAAGGCCAAAGAAATATGCAGATTGGACATATGAAACGATGATTCAAATTTTTGATGCATGCAAAGAAGAAAAGCTTTACGTTATTATGCAGATCGTATTTGCAACCGGAATGAATGTAACAGATGTTCTTGGTCTAGTTTGGAGCGATTTTTATCATGAAAAAGATAAATACTATATTCGAACAAATAAAGTAATGGAGCGCATGTATGAAAAAGAATTGCAATTTCTTCCTAAAGATTATGTTATCCAAAAATATGTTCATGATAAGAAAATAAAATCAAAAACACAAGTTATTCATCATTATGTAGATAAAGAAAATATCTACTCTATTCCATGTGCCTTATATGAATTATTACAAAATTGGAAAAAGAGATCGAAAGAAATCTACCATTTTGATATAAATCCTAATTCATTAATGTTTACTACTTATGGAATTAATCCATATGATGATCGTCTCGTACTTAAACATCTAGATCAAACTACATTAAAGCTAAAACTACCTAGACACACTTTAGCAGGATTAAAATTTTTTTCTAGTAAAACTTCTCCAGATGGGCGACATTATCGTGACATTTATTATTATGAACATAATGACATTTCTTTCAACCAGATTGGATTAACCGCAAAAGAAAAAGCTGTAAAGATAAACAAAGAATTTACGAAATCCATGAAAAAAGAATTGCCTGATAAGGATAAAAAAGATGCTGTGGATTTAGTAAAACAACTTAGTGAAGATAAAAATATACGTAAGAAATTATTGATGAAACTATTAGAAATTGAAAGTGGTGAATAAAATGGCATCCATACAAAAACGAAAGGATAAATACAATGTAGTTTATTATTATACAGATAAATATGGAAAGCAAAAACAAAAATGGGAATCCTTTAGAACATTACGGGAAGCCAGAAAACGTAAGGCAGAAGTTGAATTACAACAAGCCAATCGAACCTTTATTGCACCAAGTACTACGACTTTAAATGAATTCTGGCCAACATACGTGGATCTATATGGATGCAATAAATGGTCAATATCTACTATGGAAAAGAATACGGCCTTATTTACAACATATATTTCTCCATATTTAGGGCATTGCAAACTAGATGAAATTCGTCCAATAACCATTGAGCAATATTATGCAAATCTAAAAGAAAGTGAAAATACAAAGAAAACAGGAAAAGTATCCCCTCGTGTTGTCACAGAAGTTCATAGAGTTTTACGATGTACATTTAATGTTGCGGTAAAATGGGAATACATTTCCAATAATCCATTTTTAAAAGTGGATACGCCCAAGCATGATTATGAAAAGCGAGAAATATGGACAGCCAATCAAATTGCCAAAGCACTTGAAGTTTGTGAAGATCCAAAATTATCGATTGCCATTCAACTCGCATTTGCTTGTTCTTTAAGAATTGGTGAAGTGCTCGGTCTGACTTGGGATAATGTGCATATCAGTGAAGATGATTTTGCGTGTGGTGATACACACATTTATATAAAACAACAATTAGAACGCGCTCGTATGGATGCCATTGAAAAATTGAACAACAAAGATGTACTATTCATCTTTCCTCAATTTGAAAAAAGGAAAAATGCGACAAGACTGATATTAAAAACTCCTAAAACAGATAGTAGTGTTCGAAAAATATGGCTTCCAAACACATTAGCTTCTTTTTTGAAACAATGGAAAGAGGATCAAAATAAGTATAAGGAAGCCTATGGAGATGCTTATCATGATTATAATCTTGTAATATGTCAACCAAATGGCATTCCATGTGATGGAAGTATTATTCGTAAAGGTCTATCCAAATTAGAAAAAGAAGCTGAACTTCCCCACGTTGTCTTTCATTCTTTGCGTCATACTAGTACAACCTATAAATTGAAATTAAACAATGGCGATATAAAAGCAACCCAAGGAGATACTGGGCATTCTCAAGCAGATATGGTCATGGATCTATATAGTCACATCTTAGATGAAGACCGAAGAGTAAACGCACAAAAATTTGAGGACAGTTTTTACAAACAACATATAGAAAACTATGTTGATGTTCCACAGGCAAATAAGAAAGTCGACATAGATAAAGTACTTGAAAAAATCAAGCAAGATCCTGATTTATTGCAGCTTCTAATAGCCACGTTGAGTGGTGATTAAATGATCAATATTAGCTAGTGACGTATCGTTTGATACGTCCTGTGTCGTAGGGTTCTATTCGATACCGTTAGATGACCATTAGAAATCCATTAGATGGCCTCAAAAATAGCACAAAAAAGTTCGGATAAAGATAGGTCATCCGAACACCTTTAAAATTTAATTATTTTTCTGTTTGAAATGTGAATTTTAACAGTGATGAAAAGGTGTATTAAAAAACAAAAAAAGCGGAAAAACCGCTTAAATAAAGGCTAAAATGGTATTCCGGATGGGATTCGGACCCACGACCTTCCGCTTAGGAGGCGGACGCTCTATCCAGCTGAGCTACCGAAATATATAAAAGATAATACCACAAGTTTTTGCCTCTTGCTTAGGAAAATGACCTCCTGCTTAGGAGGCGATTGCATTCTCCAGCTGTGCTACGAGGACATTTCTTATTTAATTTTATCACTTTTTGGCCACTCACTCATAACTCTTAGGAAACCGCCGCTCTATCCACTGAGCTACGGAGGCATATTTTCTATTCAATTTTTACATTTTTTGACCATTCACTTTTAACTTTTAGGAGGCGAATGCTCTACCCAACTGAGCTACTGGGACATATCATGATTTTAACACAATTCTGTAAAATCAACGATTGTTTTTACATGGTTTTTTTCAAACACCTTCTGATTATTTGAATTTACTAAACCAATACACTCAATATTTAATGATCGAGCTGTATTAATCGCATACATCGAATCCTCAAATACAATCGCACTTTCTGCAGTTGTATTTAAATCCTTCAATACATACTCATAAATGTCCACTTCTCTTTTTGACATCTTTAATTCATCTGCTGAATATACATTCTCCATATATTTCAACATACCAAGTCGATCTAATACTTTTTCGGATAATACCCTTGTGTTTGATGTTAATACAACCATTTTTTTCTTTTCTGAAGCACACTTCTTTATATAGTCCAAAGCACCCTTCTTTGCCTCAATATGATACGCATATTGATTTAAAATATCTTCATGTACTTCATTGAACATCCAAGCCTCATCTTGTTTAGTATGAAATCTTTCTTTGATGTATGTTAAAACCTCGGAAAATTTCATCGTAAAAAAGATTTGACGAGCCTCTTCCATACTCATATCCAAATCCATCTTTTTAAATAAATGAATGACGGCATCTTCCCATACGTGCATCGATTCAATTAATGTATCATCTAAATCAAAAAGTATTGTTTCCATGTTTCACCTAAATGGCGCGCCTGACAGGGCTCGAACCTGCAACCGCCAGAATCGGAATCTGATACTCTATCCAGTTGAGCTACAGGCGCATTACTTGATAATTATAGCCTAAATTAGTTTCATAATCCATTAAAATGTGGTATAAAAGTGAATGTATATTTTAGGAGGAGAATATTTTTCATGGCAAAACGAATTATTCAAGTTGAAGAAAAAGTACCTGCAAATCTGCTGGTACCATTAAGTATTCAACACATGTTCGCAATGTTTGGAGCCAGTGTATTAGTACCATTCTTATTCGGTATTAACCCAGCTATCGTACTATTCATGAATGGTATTGGAACATTGTTGTTTATTTTTATCACAAAAGGAAAAGCACCAGCCTATTTAGGAAGTAGCTTCGCCTTCATTGCTCCCGCAAATATCATTATCGCAAAATTTGGATATCCATACGCATGTGGTGGATTTGTTGCGGTTGGTTTTTGCGGATGTTTATTGGCAATGATTATCAAGAAATTTGGAACAAAATGGATTGATATCGTACTACCATCTGCCGCAATGGGACCCGTTGTTGCATTAATTGGTCTAGAATTATCTTCGTCGGCTGCAAATACAGCTGGAATTCTAGGAGATAACATTGACCCTAAAAACGTGATTGTTTTTGCGGTTACACTTGGTATGGCCGTAATTGGAAGTGTATGCTTCAAAAAATTCTTAAGCGTCATTCCAATCTTAATTGCCGTTGTTACAGGATATTTAACTGCTGTTGCCGTAGGCATTGTAGACTTTACTCCAGTATTAGAAGCAAACTTTATCTCAATTCCAAACTTCCAAGCACCAAAATTCAGTATAGATGCCATTCTAATGATGCTTCCCGTATTATTAGTTATCGCATCGGAACACATTGGTCACCAAATCGTTACAGGAGAAGTTGTAGGAAGAAACTTAATCGAAGATCCAGGACTACACCGCTCTTTATTTGCAGATAACTTCTCAACAATGATTTCAGGTTTAATTGGATCTGTTCCAACTACAACTTACGGAGAAAACATTGGAGTTATGGCGATTACTGGCGTATACAGCGTACAAGTTATTGCTGGAGCTGCCATCCTATCCATCATCTGTTCATTCATTGGTCCATTATCTGCATTGATTCAAACAATTCCAAATCCAGTTATCGGTGGAATCAGTTTCTTACTATACGGTATGATTGGTACAAGTGGATTAAGAATTCTAGTCGATCAAAAAGTTGATTATGGAAAAAGCGTAAACATGATTTTAACATCCGTTGTGTTCGTTGTTGGACTTAGCGGAGTAACAATTCACTTAGGAAATATTTCCTTATCAGGAATGGTACTTGCTTGTATCACAGGAATGATCATGTCTTTACTATTCTATATCTTTGAAAAATTCCATTTATTAAATGAAGAAGCATAAACTAAAAATTGTCATCATTCACGATGACAATTTTTTTAGTGCTTTGCATCATAATAAATCGATGCTTTTACTTTTTCTGTATGTTCTTTACCACAAAGCTTTTCTAGAATCGCAAACGCAAACTCAATACTTGCTGCCGCACTTACACCCGTAATGATGTTTCCGTCTGTAACGGCATAAGCATATTGATATTCACCACCAAAATCTTCATCCATATCTTTAAAACAAGTATATTTCTTACCTTTTAAGATACCCTCATGACCTAAGATTGTTGGAGAAGCACAAATAGCTGCCAATACTTTATTTTCGGCAAACTCATGAGCTAATTTTAATACTTCTTCATTCTTTTCTAGCTTTTGATAATGTGGACCACCAGGTAAAACTAAACAATCCACATCGCTAAAGTCATATGTGTTCATTGGAAACACACTCGAATAGGTTACGCCAAAACGACCTGTAACCTGTTCCTCATTGTTGACACCAATCATATCCACATCAAGTCCACCACGTCTAAGTAGGGCAATTGGACCCATAGCTTCTAATTCTTCAAATCCATTTTCTAACAAAACTGCAACTTTCACGTTCATCACCTCTTAAAATAAGTATACAACAGAGTATAATAATTGTGAAAGGTTGTGATTATATGAAAGAAACAAAAACAGAAGCCATCTCATCGGCAATTCTATGCATTTTATCTGGCTTAATCTTATGCATATTTAACGTCTCCATATTAACAACAATTACGCGAGTTATTGGATGTATCTTTTTAGTCATTGCGATTCTATTTCTATATACATATTTCAAGAAAAGAAATAGTACAACACTAACAACTCTTGTATTAGGCATATTCCTATTGTCTGTAGGCCTATATATGAGTTTTGATCCAAGAAAATTCATTAGTATTGTACCTATACTTGTAGGAATTCTATTGATTATTAATTCCCTATCCCATTTTCAAAAAGTATTACTCTTAAAAGACAATGGCTTTGAACAATGGAAAGTCAATCTTGCCGGAGCAATCTTTATCTTAGTTGTCGGAATTGTATTACTTATGAAACCCATTCAATCCTTAAACTTTATTTTCTCTTTAACCGGATCCTTCCTTGTACTAAATGGAATTCTTATCTTTTTGAATCAATATTTCATCCAAAAAACGAATTTATAAATCGAAGCACACCCTGCTCATTATTTGTATTGTCGCTAATATATTTAGCGGCTTTTTTTGCCTGTGCACTCCCATTTTTCATCGCAACACCATATCCACAAGATGCAAGTAATTCCACATCATTTCCATTATCCCCAAATGCCATTACACTAGAGATTGATACACCCTTCTTCCTACATATATATCGAATGGCTGCAAGCTTACCCACATCCCTTTTACATAATTCGGTTCCAAGTTTTCCCACATCATAAAATCGATATTGTGGATGGTGTCTTAAAACTGATGTTTTAAAGTTTGGGATTGTAATCCCCGCAAAACAAACTTTGTCATACAATGCTTCATTTAATACAACATCCCTTTCAAATTTCGCTTTTTGTAATGATTTTATATAATGTGAATCCAAAGGAATAATTGAAAATATTTTCTTAATAATATTCATTACAGAAACACCAAACATCGTATATCCACCATTTTGCCAAACATAACAAATTAAATGATGCTTCTTAGCTTCTTTTACTATACCTTTTACTTCATCCTTGGATAAACGAGTAAAACTCTTCATCTCTCCATCTGAAAAGTCATGTATTTCTAAACCATTTGAACTTGCCACAAAACCATTGTATTCTCGTAATTTCACTATTTTAATTACTTCACCCAACTCTTCATAAAATCTTCCAGTCACAATCCCAACTACAATACCCTTTTGTTCAAGTTCAATTATTTTATGAACTGTATCTTTATCAATATGTTTATGCTTATCATACAAAGTTCCATCTAAATCAAAAACGACAATTTTAACCATTTTTTACCTCTTTGCTAGAAAACCTACTAAATATATATTATTATAATAAAAAGAAAAGGGGAATAAAAATGAAAATATCTACAAAAGGTCGCTATGCCCTTCGCCTACTTATAGATTTAGCTCAACATAATGATTCAGGCTTTATAACACTAAAGGATATTGCCGCCAGACAAAACATCTCAAAAAAATATTTAGAACAAATTGTTCCAATTCTTACAAAAAGTGGAATGGTCCAATCCAACCGTGGTTTTCAAGGGGGATATAAGCTCGCAAAAAATCCAGACCAAATCCTTGTATATGACGTATTAGTCGCAACTGAAGGAAATTTATCCTGTGTTGCCTGCCTAGATTCGGATGTAAATACATGTCCAAGAAAAGAAGATTGTACTACACTTTATATTTATGAAGGATTAAATCAAGTGATTGAAACCTATTTAAAAGGAATCTCACTACAAGACATCTTAAATCGTGAACAAAGCTTTGATTATATAATCTAAGCTTTTCTTTTACTTTTTTTAAAGATAATATTACAATAATGGATAGGAAATGAGGTTAATTTATTATGAAAACTGAAACAAAATGTTTACATGCTGGCTATGAGCCAAAAAATGGTGAGCCAAGAGAAGTTCCAATTTATCAAAGTACTACTTTTAAATATGATTCAAGTCTTCAAATGGGAAGATTATTCGATTTAGAAGACAGTGGATATTTCTATTCACGCCTTCAAAACCCAACAAACGATATTGTCGCAAGTAAGATTGCTGCTTTAGAAGGTGGTATTGCTGCTATGTTGACATCAAGTGGACAAGCTGCAAACTTCTTTGCGGTATTCAATATTTGTGAAGCAGGAGATCACTTAATTGCTTCTAGTGCCATCTATGGTGGAACATACAACCTATTTGGTGTGACAATGAAGAAAATGGGTATCGATTGTACATTTGTGGATCCTGAAATCAGTGCAGAAGATCTTCAAAAAGAATTCAAGCCAAACACAAAATGTGTCTTTGGAGAAACAATCACAAATCCAACAGTACGTATTTTCGATATTGAAAAATTTGCGAAAGTCGCACACGCAAATGGAGTTCCATTAATTATTGACAACACATTCGCTACACCAATTATGTGTCAACCAATCCAATGGGGAGCTGATATTGTTACTCATTCTACCACAAAATACATGGATGGACATGCATCTTGTGTAGGTGGAGCCATTGTAGATAGCGGTAATTTCAACTGGTTAGAACACGCCGATAAATATCCAGGACTAACTACACCAGATGAATCCTACCATGGTATTGTATATGCTGAAAAATTCGGTAAGCTAGCTTATATCACAAAAGCTACAAGTCAATTGATGCGTGATTTAGGATCAATCCAAGCACCTCAAAATGCATATTATCTAAACTTAGGACTAGAATCATTAGCTGTTCGTATGAAGGCACATTGTGCAAATGCACTAGCCGTAGCTAAATACTTAGAAGCCAATGAAGATGTTGCATGGGTAAAATATGCAGATCTTGAAAGTGACCCTCATCATGAATTAGCTAAAAAATATTGTCCGAATGGAACTTGTGGTGTATTGTCATTTGGATTGAAAGCCGATCGTGATCAAACTGAAAAATTCATGGATAGCCTAAAATTAGCTTCTATTGTAACCCATGTTGCCGACGCAAAAACTTGTCTGTTACACCCAGCAAGTCACACGCACCGTCAAATGAGTGAAGAGCAATTAAAAGAAGCTGGTGTGGCTCCAGATTTAATTCGTTTCTCTGTCGGTCTTGAAGATGCACAAGACATCATCGACGATTTACAACAAGCACTAGATGCCATGAAAGCATAGTCTTTTACAGAATGGAAAATTTCCATTCTGTTTTTTTTCGCGTATAATAAAGTGTATACAAAAAAGGAGTTGTTTATTTATGCCAATCAACATACCTGATGCATTGCCCGCAAAAGACATATTAGAAAGTGAAAAAATCTTTGCGATTGAAGATAAAAGTGCACATAGACAAAGAATTCGACCATTAAAGATTGTGATTCTCAATCTAATGCCCAAAAAAATAGAAACAGAAACACAAATCTTACGATTAATTTCTAAAAGTGCACTACAAGTTGATATTGATTTTATGATGGTAAAAAACCATGTTTCTAAAAATACAAGTCAGGATCATTTAGTTAAATTCTATACATATTTTGAAAAATTAAAAAATAATTATTACGATGGAATGATCATTACAGGAGCTCCTGTTGAACATCTAGAATATGAAGATGTGGATTATTGGAGTGAACTTGAAGAAATCATGGAATGGTCTAAAACTCATGTATATTCCACACTACATATTTGTTGGGGAGCCCAAGCTGGACTGTATTATCATTATGGAATTCAAAAACATATCTTGCCAGAAAAAGTATTTGGCATCTTTCCAGAACAATTAGTCGATGAATATGACTTTTTAACGAATGGCTTCGATGAAATCCACTACACGCCGCATTCAAGACATACGGCAATTGATGAAGAAGCCGTCAAAAAAGTGAAATGCTTATCTATTCTATCTAAAAATGATGAAATTGGTTCAAACATCATTGTCACAAAGGACTATCGTCAAATATTTATTTTAGGTCATTTTGAATATGGAAAAGAAACATTAAAAGATGAGTATTTTAGGGATTTAAAAGCCAATAAACCCATCCATATTCCATTTAACTATTTTCCCGATGATGATCCAGAAAAAGAACCTATTTTAAAATGGAGAAGCCATGCCAATCTTCTATATCGAAACTGGCTAAACTATGTATATCAATTAACACCATTTGAAATTGAAGAAATTGGAAAAATAAAAGAACCCATTGGTACGGGTTCTAGAGAAGATCATGGCTATGCCAAGACTTTTACGAAGTAATTTTTACTTCGTATTTTTTATTATTCCGCAAACATTGGAGTAGATAAATAACGCTCACCTGTATCTGGTAATAATACGATGATTGTTTTCCCTTTGTTTTCGGGACGTTTTGCGATTTGAATAGCGGCATATGTAGCAGCACCACTTGAAATACCTACTAACATACCTTCATTATGTGCAATCAAACGACCTGTTTCATAAGCTTGTTCATTTGTGACTGTAAAGACTTCATCATATACACTTGTATCCAAAGTATTCGGTACAAAGCCAGCACCAATACCTTGAATACCATGAGGACCTGCATGACCTTCAGACAATACTGGACTTGTTGCAGGTTCAACCGCAACCACTTTCACATTTGGATTTTGATCCTTCAAATATTTACCTGTACCACTTACAGTACCACCTGTTCCAACACCGGCAACAAAAATATCAACTCTTCCTTCTGTATCTTTCCAAATTTCTGGACCTGTTGATTCATAATGGGCCTGAGGGTTTGATGGATTTTCAAATTGACTTGGAATAAAACTGTTTGGTGTGGCAGCTGCCAATTCCTGAGCTTTTGCGATAGCCCCCTTCATACCAGCCTTTCCATCTGTTAAAACAACTTTGGCACCATACGCCTTCAATAAGTTACGACGCTCCACACTCATTGTTTCAGGCATTGTCATAATAGCCTTATATCCCTTAGCCGCTGCAACAGACGCAATCCCAATACCTGTATTTCCACTTGTAGGTTCAATCAATGTAGCTCCTGGCTTGATCAATCCTTTTTTCTCAGCATCCTCAATCATTTTCTTTGCGATACGATCCTTTACACTACCTGCTGGATTAAAAAATTCTACTTTCGCAAAAACACTAGCGTCTAAACCTTCTTTTTCTTCAATATGTGTTAATTCTACTAATGGTGTATTTCCAATTAAATCTGAAATTGCTTTATATACTGTCATTTTCTTTTCCTCCTATTAAACAAATTCAATATTATTCATTTAAAGAGTTACAACATCGTTTCATAATCAGTACCTCCGCTTACTATTCCTAGTAACTTTATAGGTATTATAGGAGTTTAACTCCCTCTTGTCAATAAAAAAAGTGATAGAAATTCATCTATCACAATTTATTCTGAATAAAATAAGAAACACCATCATCTTCATTTGATTTTGTTAAATACTTTGCGACTTTTTTTAAACTCTCCTGTGCATTTTCTACAGCAACACCATCTGCAACTTCAAACATAGAAATATCATTATAGTTATCCCCAAAAGCTAATACAGAACTCGGCTCCATATCAAGATATTTTAAAAGCTTTAACAAGGTTTTGCCCTTCGTCGAATCCTTATTTGTTAAAGTATAAATAATACCTTCCGATTGCATACATAATGTTTTGTCACAAACAGAATTTAATTGAGTTTTTATCTTTTCCATATTTGGATGAATCATCACAACCTTAAATATTGATTCACTAACAATATCTTCTATGTTCGCATTTTCAACTATTTTGCACTTACCAATCAAACGATTCTTAAACGTATCCAGCCCTTCTTGATATCCAACTGAATAAATGATTTGATTTGTATAAGCCAGGAACGCAACTTTGTTTGCGACTAATATTTTTAAACAAGTCTTTAATTCACTAGAATCAATTGGACATTCATAAATACATGTATCCCCCAAAAACATGTTTGCTCCATTATTCGTAATATAAGGTAAAGAAATATTTAATTCTTTTATATAATCCTGAATAATATGTACATTTCGACCCGATACAAAAGTAAGTGGAACATTCTTTTCAATCAGAACACTTTTAATATTTCGATCTAAACTTTTATCATCATGCAAAAGCGTACCATCTAAATCAGCAACAATCAATTTAATATTTTTTAAAGACATTGCTTTACCTTTTCAACAATATGATCCGCATTCAAACCATATTTAGCTAGTAGTTCATTCGGTGTTCCACTCTCTCCAAAAGTATCCTGCATGCCCATCATTTCCATACGCACTGGACTCTTCTTAGAAGTTACTTCACTCACTGCACTACCTAATCCTCCATATACATTATGTTCTTCACAAGTAATGATCAATTCATGAGATTTTGCGATTTTTTCAATCAACTCTTCATCGATTGGTTTGATACAAGGCATATCTACAACTGTAACTGAGATATCTTCTTTAGCTAAAATATCTGCAGCTTTTAATGCCTCTTGCACCATCATTCCTGTCGCAATCAATGCGATTTTCTGACCTTCTCTTAAAACTTTTCCTTTACCCAATTCAAACTTATAATTTTCATCATATACATCTTCCACTGCACCACGACCCAGTCTTACATAACATGGTCCATCTATGTCGGCCACTGCCTTTACAATCGCTTTTGCTTGATATTGATCACATGGTACAAAAACTTTCATATTTGGAATACTTCTCATTAGTGCAATATCTTCAATACATTGATGACTCGCCCCATCTTCTCCAACTGTAATTCCAGCATGCGTTGCACATACTTTTACATTCAAATTAGGATAACAAATACTATTACGAATCTGTTCAAAAGCTCTTCCTGCCGCAAACATCGCAAAACTTGATGCGTACACTACTTTATTAGATGCAGCCATACCAGCAGCGACAGCCATCATATTTCCTTCGGCAATTCCCATGTTGAAATGATGTTCCGGTCTTGCCTTTTTGGCATCGATTGTCTTTGTCGATTTTGTAAGATCCGCATCTAAAACTAATACGTCATCTCTTTCTATAACTAATTCTGCCAAAGCCTTTCCATAGGCATTACGTGTTGCTTCTTTTGCCATTATTCAAGACCTCCTAATTCCTTCATTGCCGTTTCATATTGTTCATCATTTGGAGCCGTACCATGCCATGCATAGTTATTTTCCATGAAGGATACACCCTTACCTTTGATTGTATGGGCAATAATCATTGTTGGTTTATCCTTAACTTGTTTAGCTTGTTCAAACGCATTTCTTAATTCATAAAAATCATGTCCATACACGTCCAATACGTTCCATCCAAAAGATTCAAATTTACTTGCGAAAGGTTCTGGCGAAATTACATCGTCAATATTTCCATCAATCTGTAAATGATTGTAGTCTAAAACGGCACATAAATTATCCAATTTATAGTGAGCTGCTGCCATGCAAGCTTCCCATACTTGACCTTCTTCACATTCACCATCACCCAATAAACAATAGATTCGATGATTATTCTTATCTACTAATTTATTCACAATAGCCATACCTACAGCACAAGAAATACCTTGTCCTAAAGAGCCTGTAGACATATCAACACCAGCTACTTCATTCATATTTGGATGTCCTTGTAAATTTGAATTGATCTTTCTAAATGTCGTTAAATCATCCTCTAACAATCCCTTTTCTTTTAACGTTCCATATAATAATGGACTAGCATGTCCTTTACTTAATACAAAACGATCACGATCAATTGAATCAACATTGTCTTTATTGATATCCATCTGTTCAAAATAGATTTCTGTTAAAATATCTGCACCACTCAAGGATCCTCCTGGATGTCCCGAATTGGCACTATGTACTTCGGTTAATATATTTTTACGAATACGATTCGCATGTAGTTCTAATTCTTTTATTTCCATCTTACCCAAATCCCTTATCTAACTTATCTCTTAAGAACACACCTGCATTCTTTACAACATCTTGCCAGTCTTCATTGTTCACATACCAAAATTCTCCGACAAACATACGCACGCCGAGTCGTTTCAATGTTTTGATATTTTTCACAAACTCTGTATGCCCTGTCCCAAATGGAATTTCACGATATTTACCTGGAACAGTTTCTTTTAAATGACTCGCAAAAATATGTCCTTTTCCACACATCAAATCTTCATCCACGTCTACACCATATAATAAGGATGCATTTTTTAAGTTTCCAATATCTGGATATACACCTAGATATGGGCTGCTTACTAGATTTACATAGCGCATTGCCTTTTCTACTGTATCCATAAATGGTGTTTCCATTGTTTCAAAACCTAATACAATTCCTTTTTCAGCGGCCATTTCCACACATTTCTTTAGATTTGTTTCAAAATCATGATTCGTGTATAGATCCCCGTCTTCATAATAGACGTCATATCCAGCTAACTGAATAATGCGAATTCCTAAATCAGCTGCAAAATCTATGGCTTTCTTCATGATTTCCAATGACTTCTTTTGAATCTCTTTATCATGTGATCCAAGTGGATATTTACGATGTCCACTTAAACACATTGAAGAAATAGGAACACCCGTTTTTTGAATGGCTTCCTTGATTTCATCTGTTGGCTGATCCAATCTTGCAAGCTTTGCATCACTTTCATCAATACTGATTTCCAAATAATCAAATCCACTCTTCTTGGCAATTGTTAATTTTTCTACCCAAGTAAGTGTACTTGGCATACTCTTTTCATATAGACCTAGTCTATACTCTTTATTTAGATTGTCCATAATAAGCTCCCGGTCCATGCTTACGATTAAAGTGTTTATCTAATAGAACCTGCTGCATGGAATCAATTTCATTGTTGCTTAATAAAGATGCGATCGCATTCATCTTTGCGCATTCTTCTAAAACAACCGCATTATGAACCGCATTAAATCCATCTGTTCCCCATGTGAAAGGTCCATGTGAATGTACCAATACGCCTGGAACTCTGTCTGGATCTATATTGCGTGTCTTAAATTCTTCTACGATAACTTTTCCTGTTTCCAATTCATAATCTCCATGAATTTCTTCTTCCGTCATCAAACGAGTACATGGAACTGCTCCATGGAAATAGTCAGCCTGTGTTGTTCCTAATGGAATGATATCTTTTCCTGCCTGTGCAAAACTTGTTGCCCAAGTAGAATGTGTATGAACTACACCTCCGATATTTGGAAAATTACGATAGAATTCCAAATGCGTATCTAAATCTGAGCTTGGACGTAGATTTCCTTCCACAATATTTCCATCTAAATTCACAAGGACAATATCATCGCGAGTCATTACATCATATTCAACACCACTTGGTTTAATGGCTACAATTCCTTTTTCTCGATCGATTTCAGATACATTTCCCCATGTGAATGTGATTAACCCATATTTTGGCAATAATAAATTGGCATCTAATACACGTTGCTTCAATTCTTCTAACATATCTTAGTCCTCCGTTACAAAGTAGATTGCTGCTTGGGCTGCGGTATGATTAGCACTAACAATAATATCTCTATTATCTTCATGTACAACACATAGATTGGCTGGTCCTACACCTTTATCAACCATTGTGACTTTATATTCTCCATCTTCATATGTAACGACAAATAATTCGCAGTCTTTTCTTCTGACACCACACACAAATGCATTTTGTCCTGCAAGTTTAGTCCCAACTAAGGCATGTGCAAAATCAATTTCATTATCATATTGCCATACTTTCTTATATTCGCTTCCATCTTTCTTATAGATTTGAATTGTATTTCCATGGAATTCTTCAATTGTCATGATTTCATCCTGACCATCTCCATCAATATCAATTGTGGCAATCTCACCAATATGTCCAGATAGAATTGGTTCTACTTTCCATTGTCCACCACGTTTTTCTGGTGCACTTACACGTAAGATTCCTTGGTCACTTCCAAAGTATCCAACATCTTTACCATTTTCTTTTGTTTGCCAGAAACCATGGTTACGATATAATCCATCACATAATACTTCTAATTCAACTCCTGTACTTGGATCTTCTGGTAATTCAGCTACATAAATTCTTCCTGGAACACTCCAGTCATTCTTTTCTTTTTTAGAAGTAGCTACTGTAGCTAGAATCAAATAATTGATTCCATTCTGATTAAAAATTCCAAAACGATGAACATAAGGTACGGATACTACATCTTTGAATTGCCATGTTCCATTGTCATATTTTCCCCATACGATTTTTGCCAAAGATGGCGTAACCTTCAAATAGAATTCTTGAACACAAAGGAATTCTTTTTCTTTTCCTGGAATCGGAACAATTGACATACATCCACCTGGATGTGTCCATACATTTTCTTTTGTCTCATAATCTTTTCCATAGTACATATTACATGCGACATCTGGATCTTCACTAGCCAATAAAATATGGTTTTGACCATCAAAACAAATATTACTTGCGCAATAGCAACGGTACATATCATCTAATTTTTTCTTAACAATTTTCATGATTATCTCCTTATAATAGTTAATGTTTTTAAAATTAAAAAAGAGCTGAAGATCAGCTCTCAAATTTCTCCGCAATTTCAAGCAAATCTTCTTTTGTGTTTGCTTCAATACAAGCTTGCACAAATTCTTTATCTGCTAACAATGTTGCTAATTGAATCATTTGATTTAAATGTTCATTAGAATCTACACTTGCTAATGTAAAAAATATACGTGCATCTTTATCTGGATTACCATCTACAAAATGAACCGGATTTTTCACTCTCATAAACCCTATTTCTGTACCAAATACTCCAGCACAATTTTCAGTTGAATGTGGCATAGCTACATCTGGTGCCAACACTATATATGGACCATACTTATCAATAGATTCAAAAATTTTATCAACATATCTTTGATCTATAACTTTTTTTTCTATCAAAGGTTTGGTACAAGCTAAAATTGAATCTTCCCATTTGTCAAATCTTTCATGGAAACAATACAATTCTTTTTCAACAATTTCCTTAAACATTTATATTCTCCTTATAAAACAGAAACATAAGGAACATTTGGTTCATGTTCGAAACAGTCTTCAAATCCGCGACGATAATGATATTCTAATTTCTTTTTATCTGTTGGATATACATATTTTCCGCCTACATCCCAAATAAATGGATGGAATTTGTAATCCAATACATTTTTCTTATAGTTGTATAACATCGTGATTTCTTTTGGGTCTGCTTTAAAGTTAGTCCAAACATCATAGTGAATAGGAATTACTACATCTGTTCTTAAAGCTTCAGCCATACGTAAGATATCAACACTTGTCATCTTATCTTGCATTCCTACCGGATTTTCTCCATATGATCCAAATGCTACATCAATATCATATTCTTTTCCATGTTGTGCATAACGAATTGAATAATGAGAATCTCCTGAATGATAGATGTTTCCACCTGGTGTTTTTACTAAATAGTTAACGGCTTTTTCATCCATATCTGTCGGACACTTGCCTTCTAGATCTTCTCTGTCTGCACCTTGTGAATCTGTTGTAGTAATACAAGTACGGTCGAATGAATCTAAGACAACAATTTCGATATCTTTAATTTTAATTGTATCTCCAGGTTTTACTGTAATACAACGATC
>OLRP01000133.1_pt1 | contig 60313 bp, 56 predicted proteins | sample 1672401 | NCBI WGS metagenome assembly OLRP01 (sample SAMEA3136682, study PRJEB25190) | human gut metagenome | reverse complement strand
GAGCAGTCGATTATCGCTTGCTGAACTGCGGAGCGCGACGAGCTGCTTTGAGACCTGGTTTCTTTCTTTCTTTCATTCTTGGGTCACGAGTTAAGTAACCTGCAGATTTTAATACTGGTCTGTATTCAGCGTCTGCTTCAAGCAGTGCTCTGGAGATTCCGTGACGGATTGCACCAGCCTGACCTGTGAATCCACCGCCATGAACGTTTACTAATACGTCGAATTTGTCTGCTGTTTCAGTAGCAACTAACGGCTGGCGAACAACAACTTTAAGTGTTTCTAATCCGAAGTATTCGTCGATATCTCTTTTATTAATTGTAATTTTACCTGTTCCCGGTACTAAGTAAACACGAGCTACAGATGATTTTCTTCTTCCTGTTCCATAGAATTTTGTACTAGCCAATGTTCTTTACCTCCTATTAAAATGTTAATACTTCTGGTTTCTGAGCTGCATGGTTGTGCTCTGGTCCAGCGTATACGTGAAGTTTTTTAATCATGCTTCTTCCTAAAGGTCCTTTTGGAAGCATACCTTTAACAGCGAGTTCAAGAACCTTTTCCGGTTTTTTAGCCATCATTTCTTTTAATGTGGTTTCTTTCATTCCACCAACATATTCTGAGTGATGATAGTAAATTTTCTGATCCATTTTTTTACCGGTTACAGCTACTTTATCAGCGTTAACGATGATTACATAATCACCTGTATCTACATGAGGAGTATAAACTGGTTTGTTTTTTCCTCTTAAAACTTTTGCAACTTCAGATGCAAGACGACCTAATGTCTGGCCTTCAGCGTCCACTACATACCATTTTCTTTCAATCTTATCCGGATTAGCCATATAAGTGTTCATGGTTTTACCTCCCTAATTTTCAACATATCATAATCTGATTACTTCATAAATAAAATTTATATGAAAATACTATACCGGGGCTTTTGGCTAAGTATTTTCGCACTACGTCACATTGAGATATTATATTATACTTACCCTTTAATGTCAATCTTTTTTTAAGAAATATTACAACATGAAACGCAAAATCTTTCTTGTTCTTTTTTCTCTCACGATTCTACTCCGATTTTCGGGCAGATATCATTTAAGCAGCATTGTTCACAATGCGGTTTTGTTCTCGCCGAACAGACTTCTCTTCCATGATACACCAGTCTGTGACAGAATTCACTGCCTTCTTCCGGTGGAATAATTTTCCAAAGTGCCATCTCCACTTTCTTTGGCTCTTTGATTCCATCTACAAGCCCCATGCGGTTTGTCAGGCGGATACAATGCGTATCTGTGACAATCGCCGGCTTTCCAAATACATCCCCCATAATCAGGTTTGCACTTTTTCTTCCGACTCCAGGCAGTTTTAATAATTCATTAAAATCATCCGGAACTTTTCCGTTATATTTTTCTTTTAACATACGCATGCAGGCACTGATATCTCTCGACTTGCTTTTTCCAAGCCCACATGGTCTTACAATTTCCTCAATTTGCTCCGGTTCTGCTTTTGCAAGTGCATCCACATCCGGATATTTTTCATATAATTTTTCTACTACAATATTCACTCTTGCATCCGTACACTGTGCAGCAAGACGCACGCTGACCAGAAGCTTCCAGGCTTCATTGTAGTCTAAAGTACAATCAGCATCTGGGTATTCCTCTTTCAATCGTTTTATGACTTCCAAAGCCATTTCCTGTTTTTCCATTGTATTTTCTCCCGATTATCATTATAAAGCGGACATTCGCATCCCCCTCACCCGCCGCTTAGTGCTCTGCGCACTTGAAGCGTGGGAATGCTTATCTGCGTTCAACTATTTTATCGCAAGCCGATTAATCTGTGTTGCAAGATAACCCGCACCATATCCGTTATCAATATTGACTGTTGCAATTCCATTTGCACAGGAATTAATCATTGTAAGAAGTGCCGATAATCCATGAAAACTTGCGCCATATCCCACAGAAGTCGGAACAGCAATCACCGGCACATCTACAAGACCACCAATTACACTCGCAAGTGCTCCTTCCATTCCGGCAACCGCAACTACACAATTCGCATCCTGAATTTCTTTAATATTAAAAAGCAAACGATGGATTCCACTGACTCCCACATCAAATACTCGCTCTACTTTCGTTCCAAAGTATTCTGCCGTCTGTGCTGCTTCTTCTGCCACTGCAATATCTGCTGTTCCGGCTGTACACACTGCAACCAGCCCTTTTTTTTCTCTTTTCTTTCCATCTATTTTTAAAATTCCGGAAAGCGGGTCATATTCTGCAGCCGGAAATTTTTCTTTTACCAGCTCATATTGGTGTACAGAAGCCCTTGTCCCAAATACTTCTCCGTTTTTTTCATATAACTTTCCTACAATATGAAGCAGGTGTTCATCCGCTTTTCCACTACAGAAAATCACTTCCGAAAAGCCGGAACGAACTTCTCTATGCATATCCAGTTTCGCATATCCCATTTCTTCAAACGGCTCTCTCTTAAAATAACTTTCTGCTTCTTCTATTGATATTTTTCCTGATTTTACCTGTTCTAATAATTCTCTTGTTTCCATTTCTATTTCGATTGCCCTTTCTGACTGTCAAATAATTTGAACGCAGATAAGCATTCCCCCGCTTCAAGTGTGCAGAGCACTAAGCGAGGGGTGAGGGTATGCTTCTGTCGGTGGGAGTTGAAAGCTTCCACTGACAGATCACAAAGCGACTGCGTTCATGAGCAAGTAGCAAAGCGGATTGCAAATGTCCGCTTTACACAGCTTTATTATAAGCATTTCACTAAAAGAAAGTCAATCTTAATGTAGTCGCTCAAAAAAGAAGTACCTGCTCATTTTTGCAAATACTTCTTTTTTCAAAATTTATACCTTTTGATACGGCATTTTCTGATACATAATTTGTTCAAATTCCTCGACAGGCATTGGATGTGCAAACCAGAACCCCTGTGCTTCTTCACATCCTGCTGTTCTTAACACATCAACCTGTTCCAGATTTTCCACGCCTTCACAGACCACACGATAACCAAGCCCTTTCACTACTGCAACAATCTGATGCAGAAAATACATTCCACGTTCACTTGTCTTACAGTTATCCATAAAAACTTTGTCAATTTTTACCGTATTAACCGGAATGTCAATCACTGTGTTTAAAAGGGAATAGCCTGAGCCAAAATCATCCAATGCAGTCTGCATATTGACTTTCTGAAATCTTTCAAACAATCGTTTTACGTTGTCATAATACGATACCGTCGCTGTCTCTGTCAGTTCAATTTCAAGCAAAGCAGGGTTAATTCCATAACGATTTAAAATCTCCAGATAATGCTCAACAGTATCACAATCTCTTGCGTGGAGGATTGAAGCATTTACCGAAATCGGAATCAATTTTCTGCCCTTTTTCTTATTTTCTGCAAGAAACTTTACAACTTCTTCAAATACAAAAAAGTCCAAATCAATAATTCTTCCATTTCTTTCATATAAAGGAATAAATGCATCCGGTATCATAACAGTTCCATCCGGTCTCTGCCATCTTACCACCGCTTCCGCACCGATAATCGAATAATCAAAAAGGGAAACTCTTGGCTGTAAATAGATTTTAAACTCTCTGTTTCGCATTGCAAGGTCGAATCCATTGATAATTTCATTTTCCACTCTTTGTTTTTCTTCCATCTCTTTTCCGTAAACCTTCACACTGATTCCTGTTACCTTTGAGACTTGTTTCCTTGCATAATTTGCCGCATCAATTGCAATAGACGTATTTCCATTTGCTTCTTCAATAAAATAAATTCCTGTCCGAATCCGAATCCTGGTATCCGGAAAAATTTTTTCCTGCTGTTCTACAAAGGTTTGATTTAACCGATCTACTGCCTCTGCGGTATCACTTCTTTTTTTATACGGCATAAACAACAAAAACTGGTCGGAAACTATGCGGGTAAAATAAATCTGTTCTTCCTGCTGCATCGTTCCGATAATATAATTACTGAACTCTCTCAACAGACGGTCTCCCATCTGATATCCCCATTTCTGGTTAAAATACTTAAAGTTCTCAAAATCTGTATATACCATCACATAAGAACTGATACTGTCATCAGCAAGCACCCGTTCTACTTCTTCTTTAAAACGGGTAAAAGAAATCAAACCGGTCAAATCATCAAACTCCGGATTTGTAAACATTCCATTACTCATGGAATTCATTAAAAACAATTTTCCAAGATGTGCTGCAATAATCTTTGTAATTTCACCTAAAATCTGCCGTTCTTCTTTCTTCCAACTGCGTTTTTCTTTACAAACCATATAAGAAACCGAACCTGCATATTTCCCCTCATAATAGATTGCAGTATGCACCGCTGTTTTGGCATCTCCATGAAGCAGAGTTTGAATTCCATGTTCACTATAACCAAGTGCTTTCATCTCGTCTTCCTGAAGCACTGTCGTTCCATTCTCATCATAACTGTAAAATAATTTTAAGAAATCCTCTTTTTTATAATTTATTTTCTGTTCCAATGCCTGCGGTACATTATCCGCTGTCCACTGATACATCTTCTCGCTCATATTAACCTTAATATCCGTACGAAACACAGTAATACGATCCAAATTAAAACTTTTACCTACAATTTCTAATAAACTGTTTACTGCACTGTCAAAGTCACCTGCTTTTTCAAATGTTTCAAATGCCGTTGCCACCAGACTTCCCCTGTATCCGGATATCGGTCTTTTTCCTCTTCTGTGCTCTTCTATTTTTTCCTTCTTTTCTTCTACACTTTGAAAGCGCTGAAGACTATCACAAAATACATACTGGTCTCTTCCGTTTTCTTTTGCACGGTATAACGCCCAGTCTGCATTTTTTAATATCTGTTCATAAGTATATCCTGAAACATTTTCCGGAAGATAACACACTCCAATACTACAGGTCATAGAGTATTCTTTTTCCTGAAAAGTCTGATTCCGAATCGAATGAACTAACTGCATAGCTTTACGAACCAATGCTTTATTGGGAATATCTTTGAATAAAATTACAAATTCATCACCGCCTGCACGCATTACAACATCTTTTTTATCACAGACCATAAGCAACAATTTTGCCAAATCCTTTAATACAACATCTCCAAATAAATGCCCATAATTGTCATTCACATCTTTAAAATAATCCACATCAATAATCATCAGACCACAAGCGGAATAAGGGTCTTTTGTTCTTAGATATTTTTCAATTAATTTCGTTCCCGCCCTTTTATTATAAAGCTTTGTGAGTGGATCTCTCTGCGCTTCTTCCTGCAGTTGCTCTTCCCTTCTTCTCTCTATCGTAACATCTCTGATACTTCCCAGAAGCACCGACTCTTCATTCAGACTTTTTGGAAGATAAACCGAATTTAAATTCTTTCTTGAAATCAAACCTTCCCCCTCTACATATCTGATTTCAATCGAATTTCGTACTTCTCCATTGCAAAATCCTACCATTTTCCACTTATCTTCCGGATGAATTTTATCTTCTTTTTGCAGATATTCCATAAAATGTTCAATTTTTTGAAGCATCTGAAACTGACCGTCATATAAAATAAATACTTCCCTTTCCGGGAAATATTCAAATAATAATAATTCTTTTCGTTTTATCATAGAAGCCAAAATTGCCTGCCTGTGTTTTACCCTCATAACCGCTTCCGTATCTTTGCATTCACCTTTCATACCTCTTACTCCCTATATTTTTTATATCCATACTATACCGCTCTCATACCTTATTTTAAAATTATACCAATTTTTTTTAATTTTGTATACTAGCCAAACGGCTTGTATTCTGTTTAAAACTGCGTTTTTTAACCGAATCAAGCAAGTCCCTGTCAGTAAAAAAAAGATGACTACACAAAATTTAAAGTGTAGTCATCTTCTGTCTATTTCTTATTTTTCTATAACGTATTTTAGTTTGCTGCAAGCTCTAACATTCTCTTTAATGGTTTTCTTGCTGATTCACGAAGTTCTTCATCTAATTCAATTTCCGGTGCCATTTTTTCAAGACTTTCTAATACATTTTCCAAATTCACTTTTTTCATATTCGGACAGAACTGACGATGTCCAACCGAATAAAATTTCTTCTCTGGATTTTTCTGCATTAATTCATAGAAAATTCCCATCTCTGTACAGATAATAAAGCTGTTTTTTTCTGAAGAAGTTGCATAATCAATAATCTGTGAGGTACTTCCAATAAAATCTGCTACAGAAAGTGTATCCGGTGTACATTCCGGATGTGCCAAAACCATTGCTTCCGGATGTACTTCTTTTGCTTTTAAGATATCTTCTTTATGAATGCTCTTATGTACATGACAGAAACCGTCATTAAAAATAAAATGTTTGTCCGGCAGTTTTTCTGCTATATGGCGTCCCAGATTTTCATCCGGAATAAAGAAAATATGTTCATTTGGAAGCTTCTTTACGATCTTGAGCGCATTAGAAGAAGTCACACAGACATCAGAATGTGCTTTAATCTCGGCTGTTGAATTGACATAACAGACAACTGCAACATCCGGGTACTGTTCTCTTACTTCTTTAATTTTTTCAACATCTACCATGTGCGCCATTGGACAATCCGCACTGGACTCTGCCATTACTACTTTTTTCTCAGGATTTAAAATTTTTGCACTTTCTCCCATAAATGAAACTCCACAGAACAAAATTGCATCTTCAGATACTGTTGTAGCCTTTTCTGCAAGATAATAAGAATCTCCCACAAAATCTGCAATTTCCTGTACTTCCCCATCCACATAATAGTGTGCCAGTATTACTGCATTTTTCTCCTTTTTCATTCTGGCAATCTTTTCTTTGATTTCTTTATTGCTCATATTCCTTCCCCTTTTCATTTGGTTTAATTTTTAAAAAGCACACCAAAAGCGCACTTTCTTATTATTCTTTCTTATTATTTACTTTTTCTTATTACTCTTCCTGACTGTCACTCTTTTTACTTCCGCGCAAATCATAATCATCCAGAAAATTGTAAGCTTCTTTGTCTTTGTGATAACCGATAACCGTTCTTAAATTTATATTACGGACACTGTTAAAAATATTGGTTTCGATCACATCGCTGGTCTTTCTAAACTGCGCAATCAGTTCTTTCATCTCATCACGTTTCGAACCTCTGCCTCCGCCACAGCTGACGCAGTTTTCTGTAAAACGACATGCACACTGGATAAAATGCAGTCCGTTGTAATCTCTCCATGCTTTAATCGCATCTTCTTTTACCATGTATAATGGACGAATTAATTCCATTCCCTCAAAATTCTGGCTGTGCAGCTTCGGCATCATGGTTTCTACTTTTCCACTGTATAACATTCCCATTAAAATGGTTTCGATTACATCATCAAAATGATGTCCCAGTGCAATTTTATTACATCCCAATGCCTTTGCATGAGAATACAGATAGCCTCTTCTCATACGTGCACATAAATAACATGGATTTTTTTCGATTGTTGCTACCGTATCAAAAATTTCACTTTCAAATACAGTAAGTGGAATTCCAAGTAAATCTGCATTATCCTGAATAATTTTCCAGTTATCTTCATTATAGCCTGGATTCATTACAAGAAAAACTGCTTCAAAATGAATTTTTCCATGACGTTTTAATTCCTGAATCAGTTTTGCAAGCAGCATGGAATCCTTTCCACCGGAGATACAGACTGCAACCTTATCTCCCTCCTGAATCAGTTGATATTCATTTAAGGCTTTTGTAAATGGACGCCAGATGGATTTCCGAAATTTCTTAATAATACTTCTCTCAATTTCTTTTGTCTTTTCTTCTTTGCTTTCTTTTGTATCTTCCTCCAGAAAACGACTTAAAGAAAGACGCAGATAAGCCCGATATCCACCTTCTACATTAAAAGCATTGTATCCGGCTTTTGTCGCTGTTTCAATATAATCCTTACTTCTCTCTCCGGTATGACAGATAAAGTAAATTGGTTTCTCTTTTTCCAGCACTTCTTCATATCGTGAATCAAACTCTTCCATCGGCAGATTCACTGCCCCCGGAAAACTTCCTCTTTTGTATTCTTCCTCCGGACGCAGGTCAATCACCTGAATCTCATCTGCACTTAACTGTTCTAATTCTTCTACCTGAATTGTTTTCATAACTTCCTAAATCACCTGTATTAAAATCATATTTACGGCTGTTCCAAGCAAAATACTAAGAAACGTATTATGCTTCCATTTATAACTGACCGCAACAACTGCTACTGCCAGAAAATTTACGATTCCTGTGTGAGAAAAATCACTCCCTGTTTCCTTTAAACAATACACAATCAGCACAGCCATAATTGCTGATGGCAGGATTTTTCCAAGATAAATCAGTTTTTCCGGCATTTTGCGTTCCCCACGAAATGCAAGAAACGGCAATGCACGCAAAAAAAATGTAATCCCCGCCGACACTGCCACAACCAGAAAAAAGAACTCTATCTTCATGACTGTGCCTCCTTTTCTCTCATCAAAAGCAGAACACCTGAAACAAGAATTAAAGAAGGCAGCATAAAGCTTCTTGCTCCTGCTATAATCAGACACAGCATCGAGATTATAAGACCTAAAACGGCCGGTACATGATTCTTTGTTTTCTCCCAATTATCGATAAAAATAATGACAAACACATAGCTGCATAAAATCGGAATTGACTTTAAAAATGCTTTTTTTATGGTTTCTTTTTGCATAAATTTTGTCCTAAAGTATCGCCAAATTTTGGTTTTCAATCCGTTAGTGGCATAGTATCACTATTGAGAAACCTTGTCAAGTGAACTACTCTGCTACAAGTAACCGAGCTTCTTGCTTCAATCACCACTCTTCACTTCTCTCGTATTATCGGTCACTCCATTCTTCTTTTGATTTTAAGTATTCCAATCTTCTAAAAAACATTTCCTGATATTGAGGAAGATTTTTAAAACAAACCTCATTTACAGGTTTTATCTGATTCAATCCAATTTTTTTAACAGCTTCTTCGGCAGCCTCTTTTTGTGTCGCATGGCTTCCAAATAAAGTCTGACAGTTTGCGCCTTCTAATGTATCATAAGCATGAAATGCCTGATTGAAATCCATTAACTTATGAAGTGAAACCGGTTTATTTGTTGAGTTTTTTACTAAGACTCCCCAGTTTCCCCAATGCCGGTCTGTATTTCCAATTAAATAATCTACAATGTTCATCATATAATAGGAACGCTTGTCCAAGTTTAAAATATACTTTTTGACATCTTTTTCTTTATTCATGCAGTAAACTTCAAAGGCTTCCATCGAAACGATAGAATATTCTCTCGAAGTAATATTGTCACTTACACTGACTTCTTCGCTATCAAAAAAATCTCTTTCATAATATACTTGGTCTACATTAAAGCATCTGCAGATTTGACTTGCAAGAAGTTCTCTTTCCACTACTTCTTTTCCGCCATCTTTTAAAAGCCGAAAACCATTTTTTGTTCTCTGCCATGCTTTAGGAAAACATCCATTCGTAGCCAAATCCCTTGCCAATGCTTTATTTTCTACTGTATATTGTTTTCCTCTTAAAGAAATATCAATAAACGTATTATCCAAATGATTCTCGTATAAATTAATTTCTGAAAATCGTACTACTTCTTCAAATTTTTTAACCCAAAATACATCCGTTAAAGATGCACAACGATAAGTAAGAGCTATTTTCGCACGCTCCCTGTCGGTTACTGCCTGCAACATTCCAATACTGTTTAAAATTTCTTTGGCATAGACACGGTCTAAGGTTAAAACTCGTGTCGAGCACCAATAATAAAAATTCGTGATATTATTTACAAGAGTATCAATATCCTCCTCTTCTTCAAAATAAAGATTGTAAGGCATAAAAGATTTAAAATAAATTTTACAGTGTCCTGTCTTATCAATTCTTGCAACTCGTCTGTCTTGGTGCATAATTTCGTAAACATCGTCTTTTATTTTTACCATCTGTTTTCCTCTGATTTTAATAAATTTATTTTTATTATACTGAATAATGGAACAAAATGTCACCTTTTATTTTTGAATTTTATATTGACTTTTTACCACATTCTTTGTTCTTCCCAAAATCTACTGCATTTATAATTTAAAAAGAGCAAATAGCCAGTACTTGTACTTATTCCTGACCATTTGCTCTTTCTTTTCTGATTTTTAAATTCGAAACTTTGCACCTATTTCTTCTTTTTCTCATAACATGATATCATATCCTGCCTAAAAAAAATGAGGTCCCTCTTCATGAATTCTTATTGCAGTTCTATCCTTTTTGACCACGGTCCGAATCCCTTTACAATCAATCTTAGAAATGCTGCTTCCCATAACTGCAATTCCTGTACTACCCTCTGGAGCGGTTCTTCTCTTGAACTTAAACTTCTAAACATTCTGCCATGGAAAACGACCGGATGGAAACAGCATCCTGAAACCGATCAGATCATTCGTATTGAATGTGGCACGGCTCTTCTGATTCTCGCTTCTAAAAAATGCCATCCTAATTCTCAAAAAACGCTTCATAACGGAGACGCCGTCTTTATTCCAGCTGGAACATGGTATAACCTAAAAAATATCAGCAAGTGTCCGTTAAAACTTTCTTTGGTACAGATTTCATCCAATAACTTCAAAAACTAATTTTATGTTTTTTGAATATCATAGTTCTATGTTCTGTGGTAAAATATTGTAAATGTCAAAATCTAATTTTTTACTGAACTAGGAGATGAAAGAACATGAAACACTACATTGATTTTATTGCAGAACAATTAAAGACATTAACTGCAATCCCAAGTCCATCCGGTTATACCAAAAATGCAACGGACTACCTGATGAAACTGCTTCAGGACATGGGATATGAACCGAAATTATCCAGAAAAGGAAATGTGTTTGTAACCCTTGGAGGGGACGGTGAACCTCTGGTTTTAGCTGCGCATGTTGACACACTTGGTGCTATGGTTCGCTCGATTAAAGACAATGGACGCCTTCGCCCGACCACACTTGGCGGACATGTCTGGAGCACTGCCGATGGTGCAAACTGTACCATTCATACAAGAGATGGCAAGGTCTACACCGGTGTTGTCTTAAACACTGAGCCATCCGCCCATGTTGCCGATAAAAAAGTAGAAACCCTTGAAGAAAATATGGAAATTTTACTAGATGAACCGGTTTCTACAAAAGCTGAAACGCTTGCGCTCGGCATCCAGACCGGAGATATTATCGCCATGGACCCTCGAACAGTCATTACCGAAAGCGGTTATATCAAAAGCCGTTTTCTTGATGATAAGCTTTCTGCTTCTATTCTTCTTGGAATCGCAAAAATTGTAAAAGATGAATCTCTTTCCTTTCATCGGAAAGTTTCTTTATTATTTACCGTCTACGAAGAAGTCGGACACGGCGGAAGTTTTGTTCCAGAAGATACAACCGAAATGATTTCTGTCGATATGGGATGCGTTGGGGCAGACCTTGGCTGTACTGAACGGATGGTTTCTATCTGTGCAAAGGATTCCGGTGGTCCTTACAACTATGATTTAGTAACGGAACTTTCCAACATTGCAAAAGAAGAACAGCTCGATTATGCGATTGATGTCTATCCGCATTACGGCTCTGATGTAGAAGCAACTCTTCATGCCGGTTATGATATCCGTCATGGACTGATTGGTCCTGGAGTTTACGCTTCTCATAACTATGAACGTTCTCACCTTGATGGTGTAAAAAACACATTTTTATTGCTAACGACTTATATTACCCGATAATTTTTTAACCAAATCAAGGAAGTCCCCTGCTTCAATTGCCAAAAGCAATAAGCAAGGGTCGGGACTTGCTTGTATCAGGAGGGGGCAAGCCCCTTCTGATAAGCTGCGTAGCAGCTATTTGGTTATGAGCAAGTAGCGAAAGCGGATTGCGAATATCCGCTTGACGTATTCAAAAATCCGCAGCCACCGGAAAGTTAAACTTCCCAGTAACTGCGGATTTTTTCTTCGTTTAGATGTTCCCCGATTACAATCTGAATTTCCTGTCCCTGAGGAATCGGACTGATACAAAGTTCATCCTGCGTTGCATTTAATTCAATCCAGCTTCCATCTTGATTCTGACTAAATCCCTTGATACGAAATACCTTGCCACAAGATGTATCTTCTAAGATTTTTTTCACCTGTGTTTTTAAAGTCTCGGCATCTAATTTCACATCCATAAAATAAAGAGATTCAAACCCACTTTCCTGTGATATATCCCTCTTTTCATAAGACTCCTGAACATATCCGGCTTCTGCAATCTCGGAAAAATCATCTTCTGATAATTCACTGCCATCTCTTCTCATAATCGTCTCATCTCCTAAAATTCGATTGCACTGAATCTCTTTCAAAGACTGATTTAAAGTGGCAATGGTTGTATTGATTTCTTCTTTCGTCGCTTCTTCTGAACGGCTCAAAATGATTTTTCCCGCATGAGCAGCTTCTGATGCCAGAAGATACCTTGCTTCCTCTGATAAATTCTTCTCTGATTTTGCATTTACAACCGTAATCACACTTCCGATTTGATACCATTTATCTAACGGTTCATCACTAAGCACATCAAAAAATTCATCCACATCATAAATTCCGGAAGGCTCTACTAAAATTCGGTCATAACCACACATTCCCATTGCAATTAATTTTGTGCGAAACCGTCTTCTATGTGTTTCTTTATCACAGCCTCCGGCTATCATTTCCAGTTCACATTTTTCGCCCTCAAGTTCCTGTAACAGCATCATATCTACATTTACAGCGCCATAATCATTTTCCAAAATCCCGATATTAAGCCCTTGACTTATTAAATATTCTGCATATTTTTTTATGAAAGTGGTTTTTCCCGAGCCAAGAAAACCAGTAATTAAATCAATTGTAACCATATTTATATTGCACAATCCTCCCTCAAATCAATTTTTTCATGAATCTGCATTTCATAACTATCCAATAAGATAAGTCCCTCTGTATTTTTTTCAAAATCAAACGTATTGATTCTATCTACATGTGTCCGTATCAAAATCATATATATGCATTTTTTTGTTTTACTTGCCTTTATTAACTTGCTGACTGCCTCATCTAATGTTTCATCTTGCTTTTGAATTTTGACAGACACTGGTTTTCCATCTATATACTCTTTTAAAAATCCATCAATTCCATTATTTCTTTGAACTGGTATCGCTCCTATCATTTTTAATAATTCTACCTGCTGTTCCGTCTGTTTTTGATAGGATGCTCTTCCTTTTTTCAATAAAAAAGATTCTGTCTTTACCAGTTTTTCTAACCGTTCTTTTGTTAAATCAACTGCTTCCTGCGATATATCAATTCCCAGATAGCCCCTTTTTAACATTTTTGCGGCAACTACTGTTGTACCTGAACCAACAAATGGGTCTAATACGATATCACCTTCCTCCGTTACAAGTTTGATAATCTGTTCTAAAAGAATAAGTGGTTTTTGTGTTGGATATCCTACTCTCTCCTTTGCTTTTGGATTTAAATAAGGTATTTCCCACACGTCAGATAAAGGAACACCTTTTTTACTTTTTCCTATAACACTCTCTCCATTTTCATCTATCTTATATTTTGATTTACCATTTTTATCTTTTATTCTATCTTGCAGTATCTGGTCAACATTTGTTGTTTCGGAATAATCTGTATAAATCCTATTAAACTTAAAATTAGAAGTTTTACTGTAAAACAAAATAACTTGATGATTATTTAAAAGACCTTTTTTAGAATTCGACCATCTTTTATAAAACCATATAATTTCACTTTGAAAATACTGCGTTCCAAAAATCTTATCTAGCAGGACTTTCAGATAATGAGAAGCATTTCTATCACAATGTACAAAAATACTTCCTGTATCTTTCAAAACTCTTTTACATTCTTCTAAACGCACTTCCATAAATTTCAGATATTCATCCATATCTTTCCATTTATCACAAAATGAAAACTTCGCATTCTTCTTACTTGATACTAAACTTTGAATATTCTGCGTAAAAAAAGGAGGATCCAGATAAATTAAGTCTATCTTTTCAGTTTTCATCTTTTTTAATGTTTCTAAACAATCAGCACACACCACGTTATTGTTTTGCATTCTATCATTCCTTTATTTTATTAAACATTTCTTTTAAATCTATCCCTGTTGCATGTTTCAGATAATTCCAGGCATCCTCTCCCGAATAATATTCTCCACCAATTTCTTCATATAATTTTTTTAAAGTTGCCTGTATACGAATTGCCTGTGCACGATTGGGTTCAAAAAACATAATTCTAATCGGTACATATCCTGCCTCTTTAATAACCTGAATTCTTTTGTTTTCTTTTTTTATATGGTCTCCATCTGTGGTTGCATCTTTCCATTTAATTTCATAAGCCTTATTACCAATTAAACAATCAATTTCAACCGTCTTTGGACTTTTATCAATGGTATTAGAAAGTTTTACCTTGACTTGTGCTTCTCTAAAAGCATACCGGAAACATTCAAGTGCCAGTTCTTCTAACATTGACCCTGCATATTTATAAAGGAATCGTCCTACATTTTGCTGATAATCAATTTGATATCCTTCTTCATTCGTAAATCCCAACGCATTATATATCATATAATGTTCATTACTATCTTCTTCCATTTCCTTTTTTCGTTCCCGAATTTTTTTCTGCAGTTTTTCTCTATATTGCTCTACTATTTTTAATAGTCTTTCTTCTTTATCCATCTTATTCTCCTATTAGCGTTTTCTCTTAATGTTTTTCTTTTCATTTTTTACTCTTATCTTCTTACGATTCTATCATATTTAATTGAAACAGACCAGATATTCTGCCTGAACTTTTTATTGACTTTTTTTATCAATCAGCGTAACATAAGCTACCGAAAAAGAATTTTTTACCCATTATAAGGAGAATGATTTAAGAATTTATGACAACAATGAAAACGCAAAATCCCCTCGGTTATGAAAAAGAATCCAAATTGCTTGTCAATTTTGCGATTCCCTGCATTATCTCAATGCTGGTGACCTCCCTTTATAATATTGTAGACCAGATTTTCATTGGACAAGGGATTGGCATGCTTGGAAATGCCGCAACTAATATCGCATTTCCGCTTTCCACTACCTGTACCGCACTCTCTCTTTTACTCGGAATCGGAAGTGCAACTAATTTTTCCCTGTATTTAGGGGCTGGAGAAAAAGAAAAATCTGCCCGCTATGCCGGCAACGGAATCTTTCTGATGGCAGTATTCGGACTTTGTCTGTTTCTTGCAACTACACTTTTTTTAACTCCAATGTTAAAATTTTTCGGTGCAACCACTGAAGTCCTGCCTTATGCCAGACAGTACACCCGCATTACAGCCTTTGGTTTTCCATTTTTAATTGCCAATACCGGAATGAGTAAATTAATTCTGGCAGATGGAAGTCCACGATATTCCATGATTTCTATGTTAATCGGTGCGATTGTAAATACAATCCTTGACCCGATTTTCATTTTCGGTCTGCATCTTGGAATGACCGGTGCTGCCCTTGCAACCATTATCGGACAGATTGTTTCTTTTAGTATCAGTCTTCATTATATGTTTCACTTTAAAAATATTGTGCTGAATCGAAGCTGCTTTCAAATTCAGCTGTCTTACTGTAAAGAAATTTTCCGACTTGGCGCAAGTGCCTGTTTTAACCAGATTGCCATGACTGTCGTACAGATTGTAATGAACAACACACTGGCACACTACGGGGCAAAATCCATATACGGAGGTGATATTCCTCTTGCCTGTGCCGGAATCATCACAAAAGTAAATATGATTTTTATGTCCTTTGTTATTGGAATTTCACAGGGTGTTCAGCCAATTATCGGATTTAACTATGGAGCCAAAAAATATAAACGTGTACGAAAAAGTTATCTGCTTGCACTTGGCGTTGCAACTGTACTTTCCGGCATTGCATTCTTCTGTTTTCAGGTTTTCCCAAGACAGATTATCAGTGTATTCGGTGAGGGAAGTGAGTTATATTTTCAGTTCTCAGAACGTTACTTCCGAATTTATATGTTTTTAACCTTAATCAATGGAATCCAGCCGGTTACTTCAAACTTTTTTAACTCGATTGGAAAAGCTCAACTCGGTGTCTTTATGTCACTCACCAGACAGATTTTATTCCTGCTTCCATTAATTATTATCTTCCCACTTTTTATGGGAATCGATGGTGTCATGTATGCAGGACCGATCGCCGATGCAGCTGCGGCACTTGTCTGCGGCTATTTTACCATTCGGGAATTAAAAGAATTGACACAATTGGAAAAATTAACTCTGAATCTTTAAGTTCATGAACAAAAAAGCTTGTCCTGAATAAATTCATATTCAAGACAAGCTCATTTTAAACTAAATTTTAATTGACTTTACTTCATTTTCTTTTCATTTCAGTTTTGAGATTAAGATAACGGAATATACCGATAATAATGACAACTGTTTCCTCTCGTTTCCGGTCCGGCTTCTTCATACCAGTTATACTCAATTTCTTCGTTTTCGTCTGCCCAAAGTTCCGGACAATCCGTATACTCCCAATCCACCGGAATCTTATGTTCTTCCTGCAAGGATGCTTTTAACATCATCTGATGCAGTTCTTCTTTTTCGGTTTCATTTAATACACCCGGTTTTGCTGACACAAAAAGTGATGTACCGGAGCGTGTTACTAAATCTGCCCACTGTGAATTTAATTTCCACGGAATATTTCCCATAATTCCAACGCAGTCTGCATCAATATCAAAAAATGTTCCATGCTGAGGCAGACAAAATGCCAGCGTATTGACTCCCATCATTTTGGTACGCTCCCAGGTTTTTCCACTGGTATCATCCCCGGTTCTCTGCATGTGCATCAAACCTGCACCCAGATGTCCAATCGTATTGCATCCTAAAATCATCACATGATATTCTTTGGCTGTCTCATAAATTGCACGATATAACTCTACTACAATTTCAGCACTTGTTTTGGATTTATCATAAAATCTCCAGCCATCCGAGGTTGGGAACGGATTCATCTCAAGTCCCCATCTGCCAAATAAATCAAAGGTCGTAAAATCATGTTTGATTAACGTATATCCCCACTCGCAGATTCGTTTGACGTCTTCTTTTATATACGCAAGCACTTCTGGATGTGACGGGTCGAGACAGCCGTTGTGAGAAATTCTCCATTCTTCCGGAATCGTCTCTTCCTCATTTAAGAGGAAACGAACCCAGATACCCGGACGTACCCCTTTTTCTTCTAATTTTTTTGCAAGTGCTCCCATGTCCGGGAATTTTTCATTTCCTTTTTTCCATGGTCCTCCATTGTATTCGTCCAGCCGATGATGTTCCTGCCAGCAATCGTCAATGACCATATAAGGACGGTTTTCTGCGCCTTTTGTAATGTCTACAATATAATCGGTATCCTGTAAAATTTCTTTTTCTGAACTGTCTCCATATGCATAATACCAGTTGTTGCTTCCATAGACCGGAAAATCCGGAAAAATCGGATCCGTGCACATGCATTTACAAAATGCTTTTGCTGCTTCAAAAGAGGTACAATCATCCGCACGCATTGCAACAATCTCAGCTGCTAACAGCTTTCTTCCAGAAAGCACAACACCCGTTCCACCACAGCGTACATCCAAAACTAAGGTAATTCCTCTTGTATCAGCCTCCCAGAAACACATGGCAGAAGGACGAACTTTTACACCATATCCTGTCACGACTCCTTCATCCAATGCAAGAAAATACCAAGGCATAAAGCGTGTTCCGCTCATTCCCTTCCATTCTGCATCTCCATAAGTTCTCTCCCAGACTCCGCCAAGAATCTTTGACGTACGCTCAAGCGGAGTATTCCAGCGAAGCTTTACTGTTTTTACCGGTGAGTTATCTGCCGTAAGCCAGATTTCTCCATTTTCATTTGCTTCAACACAAATATCTTCTTTTTCAAATTTTGAACTGTTTTGTTCTCCAATAAAAGAACCTTCTTCACTCTCTACTGTAATGTAAGATGGTATTCCTAATTTTATTTCTCTTTTCTTCATAACTTTTTCCTCATCCTATTTCTCCATGAAATGCACCTTTTCGGTTTTCAAATACCAATTCTTCTTTTGTCTGACGAAACGCTTTCGGACTTATATTTGTATAGAGCCGGAACATTTTCGAAAATGCAAGCTGATCCGAATATCCAACTGCCTCTGCCACCGCATTAATCGGCATATCTGTATTCTTTAACAGATTTTTTGCTTTTTCCATCCGAAATTCTACCAAATACTCCTGGGGCGAACATCCAATTGTTTTTTTAAACATATTCGTCAGATAACTGCGATTAATCCCGATATATTCTGCCAGCTCATTAATCTTTATTTTTTCTCTGTAATGATGTTTTATATACTCCATTGCATGTTCTACATATACAGTCCCCGGATAGGTATGCTCCGGCATCGTTTTTGTATTAAATTTCTCATTGTCTTCTATTAATGTCGCCAGAAACAAATTCAAATACCCATTCCTACGCATCGATTCCTCCGTTGTAAGTCGATGCACTTCAAGTATCTCATCCACATACGATTTTAAAAGTGCTGTACATTTTAAACTTCGAATTGATTTCTCTTTTGAAAATCCCGCATACTGCATTACTTTTTTTACTTTATAACCATACAGCCCAATCCATGCATAGGCCCATGGCTCTTTCTTATCCGCTTCATACCAGGCTTCTTCTTCTGGACAAAGTAAAAAAGCATCTCCGGTTGTTAGATGAAATACTTCACCATTCTTTTCCAGCTTCCCTTTTCCATTTGTAATAATATGAAGCACATAATAAGTCCTTTTGTTTGGTCCAAACCGATGTCCGGGATAACATCGCTCCCATCCACAATATCCAAGACTTAATTCTGCCGAATCAATCGGCAAATCTTCCAGGCATTTATATCTCCCCTCATTCGTATATGCCGTTACCTGTGTCATATCACACTTCCTCTTTTTTATAAATGTGATGCGGTAAAGTCACCTTTTACAGTTCCCAATTGAAGTTCTTCTTTTGCTTTTCGATATTCTTTTGGGCTCACTGTAAAATTCTGTTTAAATATCTTTGAAAATGCAAGCTGATCCTGATATCCAACTGCAGCTGCTACCGCATTAATCGGCATATCTGTATTCTTTAGCAGATTTTTTGCTTTTTCCATTCTTAAATTCACCAAATATTCCTGTGGAGAACAGCCCACTGCCTTTTTAAAACTGCTCGTCAGATAACTACGGTTTACCCCAATGTAATCTGCCAGTTCATTAATTTTCACCTTTTCCTGATAATGATGTGAAATATATTCCATCGCATGACGTACATAAACCACTCCGGGATAAGAGTGCTGCTGTGCTGCTGGTTCCGTCTTCTTATAATCTTCAATCAAGGCAGCAAAAAACAACATCAGATATCCATTTCGTTTCAGCTCATCGGTGTAGGAAAGCTGATGTGCCGCCAAAATCCCATCCAGATACTGATTCAACTGTTCTTTACATTCTACATGCCTGATAGGATTTCTCCTCGAAAATCCCGCATGTTCTGCATTTTCTTCTGCACGGTAGCCGGTAAATCCAACCCACATATAACACCAGGGGTCTTTCTTATCTGCTTCATACCAAGCTTCCACTTCCGGGGCAATGAAAAATGCATCGCCCTCTTTCAACTCATATTTATGTTTATTAATTTCAAGTATTCCTTTTCCGCTTCTCACAATATGCAGTACATAAGAAGTCCGAAGATTCGGACCATACTTGTGTCCCGAATTGCAGTATTCCCAACCACAGTAAATCAGACACAAATCTGCTGAATCTTTTTGCAAATCTTCCAGACAACGAAATCTGGCAGAATTGGTATATCCGGCTACGTGTTTCATTCTTTACTCATCCACTTTCTTTAAGGTATACAGAAGTGATGCAAAATCTCCGCCTTTTTTATTCAATTCTTCTCTGTCAATTGGAATTCCGGCGCTCATCAACTCATCACCATAAGCCTGATAGGTTTTTACACTGTCTTCATCTGTTTTATGACCATAAGCTTCTGCAATTTTTGCATCATAAGAAGTAACCGGCGCCATATCACAGCTCACTTCATATTTTGTATTGGCATCAAGTCCATCCAGTTTTAAACGAAGCCAGGATGCATTGACTTTATTTAATCTCTGATAGAACGCAGCCACCGCCTGTGTTTTATCGCTGGAAACTACCATCCATGCAGTTTCATTTCCTTCAAACGGACTCAACAGACGATAGAAATCACCATCCATTTGAATTAACTCTCTGTGTTCTTTCATAAATGCAATCTGTTTCTTTACTGTCTCAATTTCGGCATCGCTAAGTAAGTTTAAATCCAGCTCATAACCAAATGTTCCAAAATAGGCAACATTTGCTCTTGTCTCAATCGGAGTAATTCGATGCATCTGATGATTCGGAACTGCTGAAACATGGGAACCCATACTGACAATCGGATAGACATAAGAGGTTCCATACTGAATCTTTGTTCTTTCACTTGCATCGGTATCGTCAGAGCACCAGGTCTGCGGAGCAAAGTATAACATTGCAGGATCAAATCTTGCACCACCACTTGCACAGGACTCAAATAAAATATGCGGAAATTCTGTCGTCAGTCTGGTATATAAATCATAAACTCCAAGGATGTATTTATGCATCACTTTTCCCTGCTCACAAGGCGCACTTCCTTTGCTGTAAGGTTCAGACATATAGCGGTTCATATCCCATTTAATATAAGAAATTGAAGATTCGCGGATTACTTTTGCAATCATCTCATAAATATAATCTACCACTTCGTTTCTTGAGAAGTCCAGTACATTTTGATGTCTCGCATGAGACTCAAAACGATTTGGTGCACTGATAATCCAGTCCGGATGTGCACGATATAAATCACTATCCTTGTTAACCATTTCAAGCTCTACCCAAAGACCAAATTTTAACCCCAGTTCTTCTACTTTTTTAGAGAGCCCCGAAATACCATCCGGCAATTTTTCCAAGTTTACATACCAGTCACCAAGACCTCTGTAATCATCATTTCTTGCACCAAACCATCCATCATCAAGTACAAATAATTCTACACCTGCTTCTTTTGCTTTTTTTGCAATTGTTAAAATCTTTTCTTCATTAAAATCAAAATAGGTTGCTTCCCAGTTATTTAATAAAATTGGGCGTGCCTTATCTCTCCATTCTCCATGCATCAGACGTTTTCTGTATAAACGGTGATAGGTCTGACTCATTTTATTTAAGCCCTTATCACTGTAAACCATAACAACCTCCGGAGTCTGGAAGCTCTCTCCACTCTTTAATTCCCAGCTGAAATCTTCCGGATTGATTCCCATCATCACACGAGTCATATCAAAGGTAGAAACTTCAACCTGTCCTAAATAGTTACCGCTGTAAACCAGGCTGAATCCATAGACTTCTCCCTGACTTTCTGTCGTATGTGGACGTTTTAATGCAAAAAATGGATTATGCTCTGCGCCACAGCAGGTTCCATTTAAACTCTGAATACTCTGGATTCCCATTTCCAGCTTTCTGTTTTTTACGTAACGCTCACGTGACCATCCACCGGAAAGCTGAACCATTTCATAATCCATATCCAAAAATTCCACACTGGCACTCATGGCACGTTCTAATACAATTTTTTCTTTCCCTTTATGCACAAACTTTGTATTTCTTGTAATAACCGGATACGCCTCATAAATAGTATAAGACAAAATCAAATCGGTATCCATCACGTTATCATGCAGGGTGACTTCAAGAGTCTCTGCTTCCTCTTTCCCCTCTACATAAGTTGCCGGAAGTGGAAGGATTTCTTTTTTTCCTGAATAGATTTCATGACCTGCATATTTAAAATCAATAATACGGCTTCCATTTTCCTGTGCAATGGTCACTGCCGGACTTCTATAGTCACCGGTTCCATAACTTGGATATTCCTGTCTGGTATACTGCATGGATAACAGCCCCGGTTCCGGAATACAAACGGACATCTGAGAACGCATTGCTTCATCATGGAAATAAGCAAAGTCTTCTTTGTCATGAATTTTCTTTCCATAATATAAATTTTCAAGCTGTCCATTTTCCATAATACGCATAATATAACTTACTTCATCATTGTAAAGATGAAAACATTTGCTTTGTTTGTGAAAAATAATTGCCATATCTTTTTTCTCCTTTTTCTAAAAAGACCGACGTAGAACTCTACGTCGGTCTTAAATTCATAATTAAAGTTTTCCACCACTTGTTGCAATACCTTCGATAAACTGTTTCTGGAAAATTACATAAAGAACAATCATCGGAATACATGCAATCAGAGAAGCAGCCATCAGTTCCGGGAACTTCGCAGCATACTGTCCCTGCATCTTTGCAAGTGCGGAAGAAAGTACCAACATGTCTTTATCCGTATTTACAATCATCGGCCACATCAAATCTTTAAATGCAAACACTGCGGTAAAGATGCCCAGTGCTACCATACTGGATCTGGTAAGTGGTGCCATAATGTATAAGAATGTCTGTCCGATATTACATCCATCCAGACGTGCAGCCTCTTCCAAGTCATTTGGAAGTCCCATATACCCCTGACGGAGCAGGAAGGTACCAAATGCGGTAACCATACCCGGAAATACCAGACCAAAAATTGTATTTAACATTCCCATCTTACTTACCATAATATACTGAGGTGAGATGAAAATCTGTGCCGGAACCATCATCTGCAGCAGTACTAAAGAGAAACAGAAATCTCTTCCTTTAAAATGCAGACGACCAAACGCATATCCTGCCATTGTCGCAGTTAACACTGCACAAAGTACACGGAAGAAAATCATTAACAGTGTATTTTTGTATAATACAAAGAAGTTCATGTTACGAATGACTTCTTTAAATGAATCCGTTCTCCATACCTTCGGAAAAATAACAAACGGATCGACACTTGTTGCCTCAGTAACTGTTTTAAACGCGGTTAAAATCATCCATATAAAAGGTACCAGCATCGTAATGGATACAAGAATCAAGATTACATGGATTAAAACTTTCGTAAAGTTCTCTTTTGCTTTCATGTTGCCTTCCATACTGCTTCCCCCTTCCTAGTTGTAGAATACCCATTTTTTCTGTGCAGTCATCTGGATTGCAGTGATAATCAAAGTAATCACCAAAAGCAGAATAACAATTGTAGAACCATAACCTATGTTCTTATTTGTAAAGGTATATTTATAGAATAAGAATACTAAGGACTGTGTTTTATTAAGTGCCGGATTTGTTTTATCCATAACCATGTAGATCAAATCGAATACCTGTAAAGCACCAATAATACGTGTAATCATAACAAAAAAGATGGTTGGGGATAACAACGGCACCGTGATATTGAAGAAACATTTGATTCCTGTTGCACCGTCAATCTCAGCCGCTTCATAATAATCATGCGGAATTTCCTGCAGTCCAGAAATAAACAATACCATGTTATAACCAATGATAGACCAGATACCGATTACTGCAATTGAAAAAACTGCAATCCTTGGGTCTGAAATCCATTTTGTATGTAAATGAAACAGATTGTTGATCAGACCAAAATCTGAGTTAAACAGCCATCTCCAAACCATGGCAACTGCTGCCGGAGCTGCAACCATCGGTAGAAAGATAATGGTACGATAAACAGAACGTCCGATCATCTTTCGATTTAAGAACACAGCCAGTACCAGCGCGATAATAATTGAAAATGGCACTTCTACGATTGCATACTTAAATGTATTAAGCAATGCCTGCCAGATTTCTTTATCGGCAAATACTTTCTGATAATTTTCAAGTCCAACAAAGATATTTCCTCTTCCGAAATCTCCGGTTTTAAAGAAACTCTGATAAATCGTCTGGAAAATCGGGATAATATTTAATACAATCAAACCGATTACTGTAGGGAGAATAAAAAGCCAGCCCCAGATAAATTCACTTCGTTGTCTTCCGGTTGTTTTTACTTTCGTCTTACCTGCCAAACCACTCACTCCTTTTTTAATACAGGCAGATTCTTTCGAACCTGCCTGTGTCTCTTGCTTTCATTCTACTTCGTTACACTATAAATTGCGTTACAAATTACTGCTGTTCTTCAGCCAGTGATTCGTTCATCTGCTCTGCCATTTCTTTGCAGGCATCTGCCATAGTTTTGTCACCGCTGTAAACACTCTTAAGAATTTCACTATTCTTGTTTTCCCATGTTACTGTAGAACGGGAGTATGGTCTGATCTCCATATCATCCATCATATTGATGTAAGCCTGAAGATTAAAGTTTGCGGATTTTGCCCATGCTTCAGATGTTCCGGTATAAGCAGACATTGTAACACCCAGTTCAGCCTGTTTTTCCTGTGCTTCTTTCGAACCAAGGTATTCGATTAACTGCCATGCTTCTTCCGGATGCTCGGTATTTGCGGATGCTGCCCATCCAAGACCATTGTAAAGAGAAGCTCTTCTGCCTGTTGTTGCGCTCTTTGGAAGTTCTACACAATCACAGTTCTCTGCGGTGTATTCGTTATCACGGAATGCTGCGATCATCCAGGAGCCCTGTGGAACCATTGCCACTTTACCGGATTCTAATAATACATCTTCACCGTTTTCAGACATTGTCTCGATTGGAGGAAGCACACCGTCTTTGATCCATCCTTCTAACATTTCCATTGCTTCTACCGTTTTTGGATCATCCATTCCGGATTTTGTTTTGTCATCATTGATAATATATCCGCCATTATCATAGATCAGGTTGTAGTAACCAGCCTGATTGTTATCATTTCTAAGACATAAACCATACTGGCTTCCATCGTCTTTTGTCAGCTTCTTCGCTGCTTCTGTCACGTCATCCCATGTCCAGTCAGCGGTCGGATACTCTAATCCGGCTTCGTCAAACATTTTTTTGTTATACCATAAAGCAATCGTATCGATATCTTTTGGAACTGCGTAATATTTGTCATCGTATGTATACAGTCCCCAGATATCTTCCGGATAGTTTGCAGGGTCAATTTCACTGCTCTCTGCAATTTTATCAGTCAAATCTAATAACATGTCATTTGACATATAACGCTGACTTTCGTTAGAATGCATCCAGAATACGTCCGGTAAAGAACCACCTGATGCACCAGATTCCAGAAGTGTCCAGTATTCATCCCATTTTACAACAGAAACTTTGGTTTTGATTCCAGTTTTTTCTGTGAAATCATTCATAATTTCTGTTAAACCTGGTTCCTGGTTGGAATCCCAGATTGTTACGGATAATTCTACGTCCCCTGAACCACTCTCTGATTTTTTGTCTGAGCTGTCGCCTGAACTTGAGTCTCCGCTTCCGCTGCTTCCACATCCTGCCATGGTAAATACCATTGCGCCTGTCAGTAATAATGCCATTGCCTTTCTGAATTTCATAATTTTTTCCTCCTTTAATGAAAAAGAATATTCTCTATAAGTAGGGTTGCTTCGTCCCTCACTCATTTGATGAATTCATTATATCGAGATATGTCAAAATGTAAAATGGAAATATGTTTTTAATATATGGAGAAATGTTGTTTATTTGTGCATTTTCTATATTTTTTTGTCTTATTTTCTTTTTCAACAGTCATTTTTATATTTATATGTCTGGTTTTTCACAATTTTGTTCGGTGTTTTTCCAACAAAGCTCTCTTTATTTTTCCGATTTTGCTTTCATTTTTCCACATATACATAACATTTTTCCATATCCTTTTCTTTTTATTTGTTTTTAAACTATATTTATATTCAAAATACCCGATATCTGGAATTTTTCTTTTTTATTTTTTGCATTTTGACATATTCAATGTTAAAATAAGGTATCGTGCAATTTTACATCACTTGATTTTTTGACGAAAGGATATGATTTTATGAATTTTATGAACCAGGACAACATTGTCGTAATTGCCTTAAACCGGATTGGAGATGTTATCATTGCAAATCTGCTTTTTCTTCTCTGCTCCATCCCCCTTGTCACCATCGGTCCCTCCCTTACTGCACTGTATCACTGCATGTTACGTATCGTAAAAGGAAATGAAAACAAGGTTACTAAAACTTTCTTTCGGGCATTGCGCCAGAATTTTGTGCAGTCTTTGATCGCCTGGCTTGCACTTGTTATCGTTGGTGTGATTTTGTTTTTGAACACTCACTTTCTTCTGCAGAATACTTCGGAAGCCGGAAAAATCTTTTATTATCTGTCCGGGCTGGTACTTGCACTGCTTGTTATTATCGCACTTTACATCTTTCCGGTCATTGCGGCATTTTCCAATACCTTAAAGAACCTTGTTAAAAATTCTGTTATTTTTGCAGTTATGCATATTCCGTCCACCTTGTTAATTGCAGTTATTTCTATCCTGCCAATGTATATGACTTATCAAGATTTAACGCTCTTACCACTCTACAGCTGCTGCTGGTTTTTCTTCGGCTTTGCATTAACCTGCTATATCAATTCGTTCTTGTTCTACCGGATTTTTAAACCGTATCTGGAAACAAGCGAAGAAACCGAAGAAATAAAAGAAGTCTCCAAATAAAAAAATTTCCGAATAGTAAAATACCGACAAATGAATTTTTATTCTCATCTGTCGGTATTTTACTATTCTTCCTCAAATTCATCTCCCACATCTTTCCCAAGGTCGCAGGTATAACGCCATTCAATTACATCCCCGTCACTGACCTCATATTTGGAACATCCATAATTGGGAAAATATCCATTCACGCTGTAAGTCCATCCAGAACGTTCTCCACAGTCAAATTCATACAACTGATTAATTCCTTTTACATAATACGCAGAATAAAGCGGAGTATAGTTTGCATCCAGCTGAATTTTTTTCTCTTTACAGACACGCGCAAGTATATCATAGACGGTATCACCCGTTTCATATTTCACCTCTATCGGTTCTAAAATCCAGCCATCTGACGGAACAAATTCCTTTTTCGATGCTTTTAACTCTTTCTCATTATCCAAAATAGTAGAACATTCAATGGAAACCGTACATGTATTCTTTTCTACATTCTGTTTATTTGTCTGCTGTTTCTCTTGTTGTGTTTCTTTTGTTTCCAGTTTTGTAATCTCACTGCTGTTTGTCATTCCACCACAGCTTGTCAAAAGAAAAAGAAGTGTCAAACACCCTAAGATTTTTCTAAAATTTTTTCTCATCCTTTAATCCTCTTCTATCATTCCATACTTCACTTTGATTCTCTCCAGTTTTTCAATCATCGGCTTACTTGCAATCCACAAAAAGATTACCGTTGCCGATGCATGAACCAAGTCCACCGGAAGCCCTGACATATAAATTGCCAGCAGATTTCGCTTGGTAATTGCATAGGAGGTCATCACAAGGGAAGCCGGGTTCATGATTCCTCCATAGATAAACACGGTCGCTAAAAATCCATAAATACAAAGCGAAATCTTACGTGCTTTCAACCAGCCTTTTTGAAATAAAATACCTGCCAAAAATCCGATAATTCCAGCAGCAAACATCTGCCACGGAGTCCACGGTCCCTGTCCAAAGAGCATATTCGAAGAAAGCATGGAAAGCGCACCAACTAAAAAGCCCGATTCTGCACCAAAGCAGACGGCTGAAATAATGGTCACAGCCACAACCGGTTTAAAGCTTGGCACCATAAAAAATGCTGCACGGCCTGCAACTGCAATTGCAACCAAAACCGCAATTGTAAGCAGTTCTCTTGCCTGCGGTTTTCTTCCTTCAAAAATCAAAAAGAACGGCAGCATGCAGTAAACTGCAATCGCCAGACTGATGACAAAATATTTTCGGTCATCAAAAAGCGTAATTCCAATCCAGATTGTAACCGGAATTAAAATTAAAATCAAAAACATAGATGCAATCGTACGTTTTGACAGCTTTCCCTTGTGTTTTGGCGCTGTCAGTACATCCTGCGCTTCCCAGAAATCGTTTTTTTCCGGTTCTGATTTCTCATCCCAGAAATCCAGGTCTGTTTCCTGTGCCGGTTTCTTCCCATCTAAAAAGGCATCCAGAAAGACATCTAATTTTTCTTCTTTCAGCACGACACCGCCTCCTCTTCTGTCTGATTGATTGCTTTTACCACATCCTCTACTGTTACCGCATTTGGAAAATAATTTCTTGCCATACGGTTTGCAGCAGTGGTATAAAAGTTATTTCCGGCAAAAAATTTTTTCGATTCTTCACTGGTTACCACATTTCCCTGAAAGAACAGTCCGGTACGATCCGCATACTGCGCACAAAATTCTACATCATGAGAAATCATCAAAATCGTTACACCATGTTCACTTAATTTTCTTAATATTTCTCCGAGTTCTTTTTTATAATGATTATCGATTCCTTTGGTCGGCTCATCCATCAAAAGAATTTTCGGGCGAAGCAGAAGTACTTTTGCAAGTGCCAGTCTCTGCTGTTCTCCACCACTTAAATCATAGGGATGCCGGTCTAAAAGCCCTTCTAATCTTGTTAGTGAGACAATTCCCTCAACTGCATCTTTTTTCTTCATTTCAATTGGATATGCCTCACTTTTTCTTTCCCGTTTTCCATCTATTACTTCATATAAATCCTCTCTTACGGTTTTTTTCACGAACAGACTTTGCGGATTTTGCGGCATCACGCCTAAGAATCCGTGATAGAGGTCATCATCACTGTATTTTCCGATTTCTTTGCCTTCCAGATATATTTTACCACGGTACGGAAAACGAATTCTTGCAATCAGACTCATCGCTGTACTTTTTCCGGTTCCGTTTCCTCCTACCACTGCAAAGATTTCTCCTTTTTTGATGTCCAGGCTTAACCCTTTTACCACATCCGGCAAATCCCGTTCATAGCGAAACCAGACATCTTTGATTCGGATTTCCGGAATTTCTTTTTCCGGTTCTTTTTTCAAACCTGAAAGTTTTCCAAAAATAGAATTCTTCTTTTTTTCTGTCTCTTCCTGATTTCTTTCTTTTTTTATTTTTATACCTTTTGTCTCTAATTCCTCTGACAGCCAGCGTCGTCCCTGACTAACGGTAAGCGGGCATCGAAGGGAACTGTTTGTTCCGGCATAAATCTGCATCGGTGCCGGCATGGAAAGAAACATATCATGTCCCATTGTTCTTAACTGCTCCCCAATTTCATTCGGTGTTCCGTCTGCTATCATCCTTCCTTTATCCATGACATATACTTTATCTGCCCATGGAATGACATCTTCTAAGCGGTGTTCGGTTAAAATCACAGTAGTCCCGATATCACGATTAATTTTCCGAACCGTCTCTAAAAAATCGGAAGCTGCAATCGGGTCAAGTTGGGAAGTCGGTTCATCTAAAATCAAAAGTTTCGGGTGCATTGCCATAACAGAGGCAAGATTTAAAAGCTGTTTTTGTCCTCCCGATAATTCACTGACATTTTTTAAAAACCAGGAATGGATTCCAAAATAAGAAGCCATCTCTGCCACCCGAAGCCGAATCGTAGGCGTATCATAGCCAAGGCTTTCTAATCCAAAAGCAAGTTCATGCCAGACTTTATCGGTTACAATCTGATTATCCGGATTTTGAAGCACATATCCAATCTCTGCACTTTGTGTCCGCAAATCCACGTCTTCCAGATTCTGCCCGCCGTATAAGATTTCTCCCTTCTTTTCTCCATGTGAAGCAAGCACACTTTTAAACTGCCGAAGCAGAGTACTCTTTCCGCATCCACTCTTTCCACACAGTACAACAAACGAACCTTCTTCTACTTCCATGGATACCTGATAAAGTGCCGCATGGCTTTCTTTTGGATATTGAAAACTAAAGTTTTTTACTTCGATACAATTCAATTTTTTATAACCTGCTTTCTTTTATTTTTGACGCTCACATCATTTTTTTCGGCTCTGTCAAATACCATGGAAGCCTGCGCTCCATATCCGCCATTTTTTTAAGTTTCTCAAATCTTCTATCCTCAAGCACACCTAAAATCACAGGAAAGAAACAAAATCCCGCCCATGCCAGATAAATAATGACGCTAATGGGGGTCAGCGGAAGTCCGCCGATTTTAATCTGTGGGTCATACTGTGCAAAGCTAATGCCCGCTGCCATTCCACCAAAATACACTCCCATCAGTGCCAGTAAAGTGCCTGTTACAATCCCATCCCTATTATCAAATCGAAAGATCGCAAAAGCACTTCTCCCTTTTAAGCCATATCCTCTTGCACGCATTGAATCCGATGTATCAATTGCATTTTCCAGTGCCCAGGTAACCAATACAGAAAAAATCGTAATACCGTGACGCATTTTCTTAAAAATGTTTCCGTTCTTTACATCTCTCCCAATTGCTTTTTGTCCATTTCGGATGACGGTCAGCTGCTGTCCAAATCTCGGCACAAACCGAAATACCATAGATAATACCAAAGAAAGTGCCGGAATCACACGACCAAACAGATACACAAATTTATCTGTTGTCATCACTTTGTTGTAACAGGAAAACCATAGAATCGAAATAAAAAGCATCGATGCCAGTACCAGTCCATATACAATTGCCTCTAGCGTAACCGGCCCGGTTTTTAAATAAAATAGCATCGTCACTCCATAATGATTAAAAGCAGGATTAATAAATGCCACAATTATCATTGCCGGAAGTGTTGCAAGCAGATTAAATTTTAATACTCTCTGCCAGCCTTGAAGTCTGGATGCATAACAAAATGCTCCCATGAACGAAATTCCCAGAAAAACCGGATGGCTGTTCAACATTGTTATCAAAATGACTGCTGCAAACCAGAAAAAATTCACCGCCGGATGACAATCTGAAAAAGCATCCCCTCTTTTTTCTTTCATCTTTTGCCCTCTTTTCATTTTTATTTTCAAAAAACTGCTTTCAAAATCAATGAAAATAAAAATTTATCGTACAAAAAATTTGTTTCCGTCTATGCCTGCGGAAACAAATTTTGTGTTTTAATCTCCAAATGCCTGTATCCTGGCTCGCAGTTCTAACCTACTTGCTGCCCTTCTCAGAAGAAATTTCTTCCAATGGATTCGCAGTTTTCGTCCTGATTACAGTAGGGATAAAGTCTGTTGCGGAATCTCACCGCACGTTCCGAAAATCATCCGATTTTCATGCATTTGTACTATCGATTCATTTATTTTATTTCATTGTTTTGTTGAATTTTGTCATATTTCTTTCATAGTACGCTTTATCATAAGGTTTGTCAAGCGGTCTTTCTTTCCCCAAATTTCCGGTTATCGCTTTGATTATCCTACCAGCGTTCCATCCTCGTATTTTCCATCTTTAAACGCGAAGAAAAATTCAAAGAAATCATCGGTTTCATAAATTTCCATTAGTTCATTCAAATTCCAAATTGGATTTAAAGATGAAAGGTTTTCCCGTTCTACCCAGAACACCTTCCCCTCTTCTGAACTTTTCAATTCTCCTGTAAATTCATCCGTCTTATATAAAAGTACAAGATACCTTGTTCCATCCTCCCGAATCCAGTCCTTTATCCCGCAAAGCTTTGGATTTGAAATGATAAGACCGGTTTCTTCTCTCATCTCACGAATAACGGAATCCTTAAGAGATTCTCCCGGCTCTACATGCCCACCCGGAAAGATGATTCCCTTCTCATTTTCTCCGAGTATTTTTTCCTCTACCAGAACACGTCCCTTCTCATCATAGAGCATACACATGTTGGCTAATTCCATTGGTTGGCTTCTATCCATTGCATTTTCCTCCATTTTTGCAGATTTCTATCAAAAAATATACCATATCAAGTATCTCTTTTCTACATCATTTTTACTTTTTTGTATATCTCTTTCTCCATCTGCATATACTATCAGAAACCTTAGATACTGCGAGGATTTTATTATGACTTTAAAAACAAATATTTATCGGTTTCTTTTTATTTCCATTCTCGGCACTCTGCTTCATTTTACTTACGAATGGTCACAAAACAATGCCATTGTCGGGCTTTTTTCTGCCGTAAATGAATCTACCTGGGAACATTTAAAATTATTATTCTTTCCCATGCTTTTTCTGACTCTTTTTGAGCTTTTTTTCTTTCGGGATAGGCTTCCCAAAAACTTTTTACAGGTCCGAACCTGTGGAATCTTTCTTGGCATGGGGCTAATTGTAGTTGTCTTTTATACTCTGCTTGGTGTGATTGGAACATCCATTGATTTTCTAAATATCGCACTGTTTTTTGTTGCTGTTTTCTTCGCTTTATGGAGCGAAAATAAGCAGTATAGAAATTCGGAATCAAAGAAAGAAACTTCTTCTACCGCATTTTCTATCCTGCTTATCTTTACCCTGCTATTTTTCGTGTTTACCTTTTTACCACCTGATATTGGACTGTTTTGGGAGATTACAAAAGTTTGCTAACTTCTATTTCTTTCTACTTTCTTTCTACTTTCTTTCGATACTTCCCAATCCTCTTCATCATCTCGTCAAAATCTATCGGTTTCGACAAGTGCTCATTCATTCCGCTTTTCTTACTTGCCGCAATATCATCCGAAAAAGCATTTGCCGATACCGCAAAGATTGGAATCTCTCTGGCATCTTTTCGCTCCATTTTCCGGATTGCTTCTGCCGCTTCATATCCATTCATTCTTGGCATCATGATATCCATCAAAATCAAATCGAATTCCCCAATTTCTGATTTTGCAAATAACTCAACTGCCTCTGTTCCGTCTTTTGCCGGAGTGACCAAAACTCCTTGTTCTTCCAGCATATAGGTCTCTATTTCAAGATTTAATTCATTATCTTCGGCCACCAAAATATGCATTCCCGAAATAGAAATCTCTTCTTCCCTCTTCTGAACTTCTTCTTTTTCAGCTTCATAGGTTTTGTCAATTTTTAAGGTAAGCTCCACAGTAAACACCGTACCTTTTCCCTCTTCACTGACAAAATCTACTTTTCCTCCAAGCAGATCCACGGTCTTCTTTACGATAGAAAGCCCAACCCCGCTTCCATTATAAGTGGTTCTCGCAGTCTTATGTTCCTGTGCAAAAATTTCAAATGCATGTTTTTGAAATTCTTTACTCATTCCAATTCCGGTATCCCGACAGATAAATAAAATTCTTGCACATTCTCCATCGGATTCCATCTCCCGACAGGAAACCTGCACAAGCCCTCCCGGGTGATTATATTTTACTGCATTGCTCATCAGGTTCTGAAACACTCTTTGGATGTTTAGAGGGCTTCCAAGCAGATAGCAATGTTCATTTTCAACCGGCTCATACCGAAATTCAACTCCTGCATTTTTCGCCTGCACGGATACAATTGTTACCGCATTGTCTAAAATTTCCTTCAAATTAAATGACTCATTTTTACTTTCCATTTCCCCGGCTTCCATTTTACTCATATCCAATATGTTATTTACCAATTCTAAAAGGAAATCCGAGGCGGTATAAATCTTTTCAAAACAGTCTTTCACGCGAGAAGGCTCTTTTACACATTCCAGTCCAATCTCTGTCATTCCGCGGATTCCGTTAATCGGTGTCCGAATATCATGACTCATTCGACGAAGGAAATCTGTCTTCGAGGCATCTGCGGTTGCCGCTTTTTCTGCACTGATACGAAGCTGTTCCTGATAATCCATCTCCTTTTTCTTTTGTTCACTGACATTTCTTATAAGAAGCAACACCGATGTCTGTCCATTTTCATCATCACGTTTTTTAGAAACTAATAGCATCTGGTACCATTTTCCGGTAATTGCTTCAATCGTACAACCTAAAAAATTGCGCTCTTTCATTCTTTCTGAAAGTGTTGTTAAGTCTGTAAATTCCAAAAAAGTCTCTCTTGCCGATTCAAGCATCAGTTTCTGCGCAAATTCTGTAAGCATCTTATCGGCTTCTTTAATTCCGGTAATTATTTCTTTTAATTGCGAAGTTTCAACAACCGGCTCCCAGGTATTTTCTTTTGGATACAGGATTAAATTCACATCATAAATACTTGAAATTGCCTGAACCAGATGAAATTCTTTCTCCATCCGATCCATTTTTTCTCTCTTCTGAGACTGGACAAACAATAATACAACCAGAGCAAAAATCAAATACAAACCTGCTGCAATGCCAAGCGTCAGTAACATCCTCGGATAAATTTTCTGAGCACGAAAAAACACATACAGATAATAGTTTCGGTACATATCATGTTTTCCAAACCAAGTTTTTCCCTCACTTTTTAATTCAATCAGATTTTCATCCTCTGGAGTTTGGTCGTTCTTTAAAACACTTGAAATCGGACACTCAGAAATCGAAAGTCCTTCCAGTTTTCCCGCACTGCTGCTGATTACATTTTCTCCATCTGTCACAACAAGCACTTCATTTTTATTCTGCACAAGATTATCTAACAGATTACTAAGTGAGATTTCGTACTTATCATCTTGAAACTTCGTTGTATCGTAATAACAGATAATGATTCCAGACTCATCAACTCTTGAGGCAATAGCATATTCATAACTCTTTCCATCTACTTCCACACTGTCAGCAAAAACTTTTTCCGGAAACTGTAAGACTTCTTTTACCTGAGAATCCTCTAAAATAAGTTTTAAAAATGTCTCATTTTCTGCTTTATCTAATTTTACATTTTCTGCCACCTGCAAATTTTCATCTAATAAAATCACTCCGGAAAGATACTGGTTTTCGGCCTGCTCTAACAGTTCTGCTTTTTCTTCCTCTTTTGTATAATATTTCAGCACATTGATTTTATTAATCATATCCTGTAAATCTTTAGTTGTAATTCCCATCTCATAATCCAGATATTTTTGACAGGTTGTTTTTGCAAGATTTAAGGTGCTTGATACTTCTCTTTCAATTGCCTTTTTCTGATGCCTGAATGAAAGCCCAAGCGTTAAAACAAATAGAACAATTCCTCCTAAAATTAGCCCAAGCAGAATATACTTTTCACTCGGACTGCTCCTTCGCTGTTTCTGTTTGGTCATCCTCCGCTCCTCCATATACATTTTTTTCTACATCTAACCCATATTTTTCTACAATTTTCTCCATTGTCCCGTCCTTGCGCATTTCCCCAAATGCCTCATTAAGTCTTCGGACGGCATCCGCATCTCCCTCTTTTCGAAATGCCACTCCCACAGCTTCACTTCTTAGACTCATATTTAAGAAACGGTACTCTCCCGGATATTCCTCCGTATACGTCTGTAAAGCGCCCTCATGTCCAATGATGGCATCTACATATCCTTTTCTTAACGACGTAAATACTTCACCAAGTTCTCGAAAACAGGTCAACTGCTCTAATTTAGGAAAATTTGGATTCATCTGTTTTAAGATAATCTTTTCTGAGGTAGAACCTGCCTGTACTCCCACACGCTTCTCTTCTAAATCAGCAAGCGATTGTATCGTACTATCCGAACGAACTCCAACCACACGCTGTGTATAAAGATAAGGATTTGTCCATAAATATCGGTTTTCTCTTCCCTCTATTGTCAGATAAGACCACAGACAATCCACCTTCTTATTTTCCAGTTCTACAAAACGATCTTCAATCGGTATCATCTGAAAAACAGGTGTATATCCCGCTCTTTTACACGCCTCCTTTGCCACATCCACATCGATTCCCGAATAATTTCCATTAATATCCTGATAAAAATAAGGAGTATACGAAGTTCCTCCAATTATCAGTCCTGGAAAAACTGCCTCTTTTTTTTGTTTTGTTCCACACGCACAGACACCTAAAATCACCGCAAGTGCCACTACAAGTAATACCCCTTTTTTCCTCATAGCTGTTCCCCTTTTTACTTACTCCAGAATTTCTTATGTCACTATTAATTTTTTATATTTTCCTCACAGATACGTGTCAGCTTTTCTTTAAAAAATGAAATCATCCTCTCCCATACTTCATCCTGAAAGAACTGTAAATCCGCATGGTCTGCTCCTTCCAGAGCTAAAAATGTCACATCACAACCATTTTTTTCTAAGATTTCATAAAGACTTTCACTTTGTGAAAACGGCACAGTATGATCATTTGTTCCATGAATAATTAAAAACGGTGGTGCTTCTTTTGTCACTTTTGAAACCGGTGAATTTTCATATCCTTTTTCCGGATTTTTCATGACATTAAAGCCCAGCAACAGGGATTCCGGTGATGCTGCACACTGTTCTGCCTCTTGGTATTGAAACTTCGAGGTATCAGTTGGAGGATACCATGGGCAGGCAGCCTGAACCTTGCTTGACTGTTCCAGATAATCTCCAACATCCAGTGAAACATCTTCATCAAGTGCCGCCATACAAGTTAAGTAACCACCTGCGGATTCTCCAGTCACCCCAATATATTCTGCATCAATTCGATACCGGTCTGCATGCGCTCTCAAATAGCGAATTGCCGCTTTTACATCCTGAATCTGCATTGGATACTCTCCCTCATTGGAGGTTCGATACTCTACACTTGCCACTACAAATCCGCTCTGTGCAAGCTTGCTAAGATAGGATAAATGCGCTGACTTATCCATGCGAAGCCATGCCCCGCCACAAATCCAGACTACACAAGGATATGTTTTTCCACTAAAATCCTCCGGATAAATCAAATCCAGTTTTAAATCTCTGCGGCAATGTCCATACCAGGAATCCACCTGTGCATACGTGATTCCCGTAATTGTCACATACTGCGGTTTTTCCACCTTAATTTTTAATACTTCTTTCATGCATTTTTCCTCCGATCACCTTTTTCCTTTATTTTATCATACCCTTTGTCAAAAAAAAAGAATCCTGGGAGGGCAGGATTCTTTTTTCGGGTATTCTATGCTTTATCGTTTTCTTATTTTTATTTCTGTCTGTTTAGAAAATTCTCTTTTCCGAAACAAACTTCTGAGCAGTACCATCCATCCCCACGAAATAGAAAGTACCGGAAGTGCGGAGATTATGATTCCTCTGACCGGAGAGATTTCTGAAAACACAGTTGGTCCAAAAAACATGATAAACACAACTGTCATCATGACAATCAATGTAATTTTCTCTTTCATGGTATTCGGGGGTGTCAGGAAAATTTTTTTTAAACAAGGCGCACCTTTAAAATCGGCAGAAACGAAATTTTCGCTCCTGCCGGTTTTTATTTAATCTTCTTTAATTTTTCCGTCAATTGTAATCGTCACAACCTGCCATGGAATAAATTTTTCACTATTTTTTAAAGCGGTTACTGCTGCTCGTTCTAACCCTCCACAGCAAGGAACTTCCATACGAAGCACCGTCACACTTTTAATGTTATTTTCAGCAATAATCCGGGTCAGTTTCTCACTATACTCTACGGAATCCAGTTTTGGACAGCCAATCAATGTAATTTTTCCTTTCATAAATTCCTGATGAAAATTCGCATAAGCATAAGCCGTACAATCTGCCGCAATTAAAAGTTTTGCTCCATCAAAATAAGGCGCATTGACCGGCACTAACTTAATCTGGCATGGCCACTGACCAAGCTGAGACTGCTGGACTTCTTTGACAGTTTCTTCTTTTTTGATACTTTCTTCTCTGTTGAATTGATGCAGGGCATGTCCTGGGCATCCTGAAAATGCCGTTTTTTCTGATTTTTCTTCTTTTTCTTTACTTTCCTGCGCTTTTCTTTTCATATTCTCTTTTACTGCTGTTTCATCATAAGCGGCTGCTTCTCTTTCTACAAATGTAATTGCTCCGGTTGGACAATTTGGCAGACAGTCTCCAAACCCATCGCAGTAATCATCTCTGGTCAGCTTCGCCTTTCCGTCAATCATCTCAATTGCCCCCTCATGACAGGCTGATGCACATGCCCCACATCCATTACATTTTTCTTCATTTATCTCAATAATTTTACGAACCATAGAAAAATACCTCCGTTTGTTTTATCTCTGTCTTGTTTACAAGCACATAGTAAAACAAATGGAGGCAAAATTATGTTGTTGGTACAACAAATTTAAAAATCTTATTTTTAATTCTGCAGCATTTGGATTTCCGTTTCAAAGAAACGTTCCTGAAATTCCACCAGTGCTGCAATCTGCTCTTTGCTGTATTTGCCTTTTTCCTTACAGACAACCAGCTTGTCTTCCACATCATTTTTTCGTTTAATCACTGCCACGACATATCCCTCATAAGCTTCCACAGCTTCAAATTCTCCGACAACATAAACATCGATTTCCTCTCCATCTCCAGATACGGTATCTGGAATGAAACCATAGTTTAAGCAATATACAAATCCGTGCTCTGGATGTCTTGAAGCAAGGGGACGGTCGATTTTCACCCTTATAAACTTTCCAAGGTAAGATTCCAGTGAAAGTGTTGTGTTTATATCTCTATTCTTCATTTGCATTTCCTCTTTCTATTCTTCAGCTTACATCGGAGTTCCCACTTCGATTAGATTTCCATCCAAATCATAAAATCGAACAATCTTTTTCCCAAAATCATTCTCCATCAGCTTGTTGACATATTCTACTTCCGGATACAACTGCTCTAATTTTTCTACAAATTTTTCTATCTCACGTTCCTCGAAATACAACTCACTGGCATGATTTTTTTGTTTCACTTCTTTTTTCAAAAAATCCTGCCAGATTTTTTTCTGCTGTAATACAAGTCCTTCTGTTAAGATTATGGTCTCGTTGTTATCCAGAACAACTTCCAGACCAAAAATATCGTGGTAAAAGCGTTTGGATTTATCAATATCTGTTACAATAATTAATACGTTTTTTAATCTCATGGACTCTCCTTTCCGCAGCCATAGCCAACACGAAGAACTACTTCGTTTTCATCTTTCAACAAAGTTTCTGCAACCTGAAACAGCAACACAATTAATATTAATGCTTCTTTCACATTAATTTTATTATAACAGATATTGTCATTTCTGTGTAAAAAACAGGCTTTGGCAAACATTCTTTTGAGATTTTTATATGAATATGATAGACTACTAACTATAATATATATTGGATTTCTTACTAAGAAATACTTACAAAAGAAAGGCTTTTTTATTATTTATGAAAGAAAAGATATTTAACATCATTCAGATTGGAGATAAAAGCAATAAAATCAGCCGTGCATTTGATATTTTTATTACGATTATCATTGTCGGTAATATTATTGTCACTTTTTTGGAAACGTTTGACCAGTTATCCTCTTTTTCCGGTTTATTTAAAATAGTGGAGATTGTCACTGTTTTTGTTTTCTGTGTTGAATACATCCTGCGCATCTGGACTGCAAACTATCTTTACCAAGAAGTAACTGCCGGACATGCACGTTTTAAATTCTTGATTTCTTTTGATGGAATTGTTGATTTGCTGACCATCATTCCGGCTTTTTTCTTATCCGGTTTTGTCATTTTCCGTATGCTCCGCGTTGCCAGAATTTTTCATCTGTTTCGTCTCAATGCAAAGTATGATTCATTTAATGTCATCACAACGGTTCTTTATGAAAAACGAAACCAGATTATTTCTTCGGTTTTTATTGTTTTGATTTTAATGCTCGCAAGCAGCCTTTGTATGTACAGTGTGGAACATGAAGCCCAGCCCGCCGTCTTTCGCAATGCCTTTAGCGGAATCTGGTGGAGCATGTCAACTCTGCTTACCGTCGGATACGGTGATATCTACCCGATTACAACCCTTGGACGTATCATGGCAATCTGTATCGCCTATCTTGGTGTCGGAGCAGTCGCTATTCCAACCGGTATCATCAGCGCCGGTTTCGTAGAGCAGTACCAGAGAAAAAGCAGTATTTCTGATTTAAAAGATACGGACATTCAGGAAATTGCAGAAGTGTTTGTTGATAAACGCTATGCCGGAAAAACTGTAGAAGAAGTGGAAGAAGCACAGCAAATCACCATCTTTCTTGTTTTACGTGATGATTTTTCTGTGCTTCCTCAAAAAAATACGGTTTTAAAATTAAATGATATTATTATTATTCGGGTGGAAGGGGAGTAGTCAGGGATGAGACTTTCGTCCCTGATTATTTATCCTTGTTTATAAGCTCACAATCTTACACTCAAACGGTGCAAGCGTGATTTCTCCCTGTTTCACTTCATGCGCATTATGGTTGATATACATAACCACTTTCTGCATCTCATTTCCTCTGGTTACGATTTCCACACCTTCTTCAGAAGGTGTCATCTTGATTTCACATTCTTTCATAATGTGTTCCATCAAAAGATTGGTAATCTTTTCTTCCAGACCGCATCCTACATAATAAGTCGTTCCTTTTTCGGTTTTCTTTCTGGTAATTGCCGCAAATTCTTCATAGAACTGGTCGCCATAATGGAATAACACTTCTGCATCTTTGACTTGAATCATATCTCTGAAAATTCCGCCTTTTCCGGAAATCCCTTCAAATTCACCAGTTCCGATTACCGGAAATGCCTCATAATCCTGAAGACTTTCAGTTTCTTCTATAGTAAGACCGGTTAAGTCTCCATAATGAACCGGCATCGTTTCACCAAATGGAATATTATTGTCCACATCTTTTACTGCATGACGGTAAGTAACTACCACTGTTCCGCCATTTTTTACAAATTCATGGATACGTTTTTCCATTTCCGGTTTTGTAATAATCATCTGTGGCAGAATCACTACTTTATAGCCAGAAAAATCTCTGTCTTCCGGAATCACATCCACACCGACATTCTGATCATGGAATGATTTATAGAATTTCTGCATTTCTACCGAACTGTCTAACAAAATGCTCTGTCTCTGGATTCTGAAAGATGCCAGTGAATCATAGTCGTATACAATTGCAACCTGATTGTTAATTGGTGCTTCCATTGCTTCTTTATAATTGGAAATATTCTGGAAGAAACTCTGTACTTCATAGAATTTTCTACGCTTTACATTATCTGCATCAATGACTCCATAACAGAACTGTTCTGCACCTTTTGTTGCACCTCGATATCTAAAATACATTAAGGAATCTGCACCATGTGCCATACTTTGATAGGACCACATTTTTGCCTGATTCGGTCTCGGAAGAAAACCTGTGACATCATGACCCTGAGCTCCCATAATGGCTTCTGTAATCCAGAAATTTTCCCCTTTCAAGCCTCTGATATAATCCAGTCCAAATGCAATTTCATGAGGTTGAATGGGTTCTTTCTGACCTCCCCACACCGGATAATTATTATAGGCTACCTGATTCAGACTTTTTGCTACTTTTGAATAATCCACATGTTTTCCTAATCCTCCACCAGGAAAATCATGCATGACAACTGCATCCGGTACGATTTCTCTTACAAGATTTGCCTGAAACTCCATAAAATCCACAATCGATTGACTGCGGAATCTCTCCCAGTCCTGTCTCAAAGCCGGATTATGCGTTGTAATCGTCTCCATAGGGATTGGAATTTCTGAGAAATCATTGTATTCCTGTGACCAGAAAGTAGTTCCATAAGTTTCATTTAACCGGTCGATATTTCCTGCAAATTTTTCAGAAAGATAACTTTGGAATTTTTTCTGACAGTTTTTACAATAACATACATCACTGCCTTCATGACCAATCTCATTATCAATCTGCCACGCTACAATACTCGTTTCCTCTTTATAATGTTCTACTAGTTTCCGAACGATTTTCTCAGAATATTCATACATCCGTGGACTATTGAAACAATACACATGTCTTCCACCAAAAGTTCTCTTTTTTCCACCCTCAAATTCAGAAACAATATCCGGATATTTTGCTGCGAGCCATGCTGGAATTGTAGCCGTCGGTGTTCCCATAATAATTTTTAAATTTCGTTCTTTTGCTTTTTCTATTACATGGTCAAAAAAAGAAAAATCATACTGCCCTTCTCTTTTCTCCATCAAATGCCAGGAAAATTCAGCAATTCGAATCACATTACAGCCCAGCTCTACAATTGTATCCAAATCCTGTTCCAGCATATCAGCATGCCATTGTTCCGGATAATAATCTACTCCTAGCCACATAATTTTTCCTCCCTAATTTTCATATAATATCGGATTCTTTCCTGCACTTGCTTTTGTAAGTGCGAAAGTGCATTTTCTAACTATATGGTAGCAAATAAATTTTTACCTGTCAATGAATTTTTACTAAATTTATTTATTTTTATAGTAAATTTTTTACTTGCCATTATTTTCCTGCTTTTTGATGCTTCCACGAATAACCAGACTACATGGAATGACAATTTTCCTTGGAAGTTTCTCTGCATTCCAGAATCTCTCAAGTGCAAATGTCGCTTCTTTTGCACTTTCTTTTAAATAAACCTCTATGGAATCAAGTGGCGGTGTACTGCTCTCAGAAAAGGTTGTATTATTATAAGTTACGATATTACAATCCCCAGGAACCAGGAAGCCATGTTCACGAATAGCTTTCAAAATACCTGCTGCTGTAGCATCACTGGAAATAAAAAGTGCCTTGGGAGGTTTTTTATTTTTTTCTAAATAGCGTTCCATCGCCTCATAAGAACTTCCGGAATTCATCTCACAGTCAATCACCAGATTTTCATCAAACAGATTTCTGTTAATCATCGAATTTTTATAATAATAAAATCTTGGATCCATCGTAAGCATTTTCACCCTGTTATACGTATAAACTGCACCTGCATAGGCAACTCTCTCATATCCCATCTCATCAAAATGATTGAGCACCAGACGTATTGCCATATGATAGTTTGGAACAATACTATAATACTTCATCTCATCCGGCGAGGAATCAATAAATACAATATTGGATGTATACTTTTCAAAACTGTGAATTTCTTCTGTTGTAAAACGTCCTATTGCCACTATTCCCTCTAAATTTCCATCACTGTTTTTCACAAAATTCCCATCACTGTTTCGATATAAACTTACTGTATTCCAGCCATTAGAAAAGCACTCTGCTTCTACCATATTTTTTAACATCATGTAATAAATATCATCCTGAAGCTGTTGCATTTCAAACATCTGTGCAATTCCTACCGTAATGTTTTTGCTGTTTTTAATCTTTTCCTGATTTCGAACCCTAGTATCCTTGTGCCTTTGAGATACTGAGCGATATCCCAACTCCACTGCAATTTTCGTCACTTTCTCTCTTGTTTCTGCCGCTACATTCAAAGTACTGTCGCCATTTAAAATTCTTGATACCGTCCCCTGAGATACGCCGGCTTTTAATGCAATATCTTTTAATGTTGCCATAAGTTCCCCTTCCACAATATTTAAATTTTTACTAAAAATCTATTAAAAACAGTTTATCACAAGAACTGCTGTAATGCAAAAAAACCGACTGAATAAGCCGGTTCTTTTGCGTTTTTATTCTAACTATTTTTCTTTCTTTTTATCCGTATTTACTTTTTTCAAAATTTCTTCCAGATAAGCGCCATCCAGCTTATATCCTTTTGCATAGATTACAAATGCAAGCACTGTAATGATGGTCGGAATCACTCCCATAAGAACTCTCATTCCCATGATAGTCGATGCAGACTGTTCTGCATTTGCAACATATCCTACAATTGTAAGACCCACACCGATGAACCATGCAGAAACAGCAGATGCGGTCTTAACAAGTAATGTCTGGAAGGAAGCAATAATACTTTCATTTCTGCTTCCAAGTTTCACTTCACCATAATCAATGACATCGGCTAACATAACGGTTGTCGCACCTAATGTCAGACCCGATCCCATTTTGTAAAGTACACCGCAGACTGCAATAATTACTACATTTTGCGGAGCAAAGAATCCGCTGATAACCAATCCTGCAAGACCAATTGCCGGACTGAAACTTGCGATTGCAAATACCTGTTTTTTGCTCAAATCTTTTGAAATCATTGGGAAAATAAACAGTGCCGCAATTTCCGCAAATTGAGAAGCCGTTGTGAAGATTGGATACAAGCTGTTGCTTCCTGCTACATATTTAAAGTAATAAATTGCAATACCACCTGCAAGCTGAACAACCAGATTGTAGCAAAGTACAACACCGATAAATACTTTTAACTGATCATTTCCAAGGATAACATGAATTGCATCTTTAATTGTTGTTCTTTCTGACTTTTTATCTGTTGTTTCATAACAACTGCGGTCTTTTACAAAAACAACTGTAATAACAGAAGTCAGTACAAAGATTACAGCAATTCCAATTGCCAGATAAAAATATCCTTTTGCATCATCGCCTTTTCCCAGCATGGAAACCAGTTTGATTGCAAATGCTCCCATTAACAGCCATGCAAGACTGGCAAAAATTCTCGGAATTACAGACATGGAATCTCTCTCTTCTTTTGTACTTGAAAGAGAAGGAAGCATAGACCAATATGGGATATCAATAATGGTATAAGACATTCCCCAAAGGATATATATCACTGAAAAATAAGCATACATCGCAGTTCCTGTCATTCCAGCCGGTTTGTGGAACAAGAAAATAAGAATAATGGAGTTTACCACTGCTCCAATTAAAATCCATGGTCTGAATTTACCCCATTTTGTTTTAGTGTTATCAACAACAAATCCCATCATCGGGTCATTAAATGCATCCCAGATTCTGGCCACCAGAAACAGGTTACCGACAAACAAAGGTGTCAGTCCTACAGTATCTGTGAAATAAATCATCAGAAAATAAGAAATGATGGCATAGCACAAGTCTTTTCCAAGTGCACCGATACCAAATGAAAATTTACTAAAATTTGTTAACTTCATATGTGTTCTCCCTCGTAAGTTTTATTACTTTTATCATTCTCCAATGTAAAGAAGCAGGGGAATGCTTATCTGCAGTAAAGCGGACATTCGCAATCCGCTTCGCTACTTGCTCATGAACGCAGTCGCTTTGCGATCTGTCAGTGGGAGCTTTCAACTCCCACTGACAGAAGCATCCCCCTCACCCGCCGCTTAGTGCTCTGCGCACTTGAAGCGGGGGAATGCTTATCTGCGTTCAATTTCTTTAAATTGGATTAATGTACTTGCATAATCTCCTGTCAGACAAAGGTCAAAACCGTGCTGCATCAGATATGCACCACTCTTTTTAATTTCTTTTGTTTCAAGAATAACAGAATATACCGCCTCTTTTTTCAAGCCTCTTAATTTTACAGTCACTTTGCGGTGTCCGATTTTGGTCTGAGGAAGGAATGCGAAAACCAGTCCTTCTGCCTCTTTTGTATATTCATAAAGATGATAGTCATTTTCAGAAGTATTTTGCAGACGGTAGAAATCTCCTTCCTGAATGATTGGTCTGATTTTCTTATAAAGTGCAATCATTTCTTTTGACAGATTGCTATCTTCCTCTGTAAATTTCAAAATATTACAGCCAATTCCGAGTGTTCCCATCATTGCACTGTGGAAACGGAATTTCATAGAAATCACACGATTTGAAATAAAATTCGGACAATCTGTTACCCAGGCACGCATTGCCTTGATTGGATAAATATAAGAATAACTGTCCTGAACAGTCAGACGATCATAAGCGTCTGTGTTATCACTGGTCCAGAAATCATCAAAAATCCCAAGGATTCCATAATCAATTCTTCCGCCACCAGAAGCACACGCTTCAAATAATACATTTGGATGCTTTTCTTTTAGTTTTTTCACAATATCATAGACTGCTTCGATATGTCGGTACCAGATATCTTTGTGAAGATTGGTCTGTGAAATTGGTCTGTTTGCATCCCATTTGATATAATCAATTTCATGATAAGAAAGCAGGTCATCTAACATTTGATAAACAAAATTCTGCACTTCCACTTTTGTCATATCCAGTACATACTGACCTCTTGAAGTATCACTTTCTCTTGTATCAAAGTGATAAATCCAATCTGGATGTTCAGCATAAAGTTTTGTTGGTGGATTTACCATTTCCGGCTCTACCCAGATACCAAATAAAAGTCCTAAAGATTTTACTTCTTTTATTAATTCATCTATACCATTTGGGAATTTTTCTTCATTGACATACCAGTCTCCCAGACCATTTTCAATGCCATTTCGTTCTCCAAACCATCCATCATCCACAACAAAAAGTTCTGCTCCAAGTTCCTGTGCTCTTTTTGCAAGCTTCTTTTGTTCCTCACAGGTAACACCAAATTCTGTTGCTTCCCAGGAATTATATAAAACCGGACGAAGCCCAGCTCTTAAGATAAAGTCTTTTGCAAAGTTATGAAGATTATGAGACATTGTTTCAAATCCACTATTTGAATAACCACAAATAATTGCAGGACTTGTGAATGTTTCTCCTGCCTGAAGCTTAAGACAAAAGTCGTGCGCATTTAAGCCCAGCTGCACCAACGTCTCACCATACGGTGTCTGCTCTACCACTCCACTGAAATTTCCGGTTCTGCGAAGCGCACCAAAATATACATCTCCACTTGTCTCCGTTGCATCTTTATCTAAAATAAAATATGGATTATGATTGTGAGAAGAGATTCCTCTTCGATTTTCAATTAAAATCTTTCCATAGCTTACCTTCTGTACAAACCTTTGCTGCTCAGCGCCCCAATGACCATGCACATTTGTAAAATTTAAGTCTTCATACGGAATATGAAACTGTCCACTCTGTAACTGCTCGACCTCCATTGCCTCATTGGATTCATTATGAAGCACTACAAAACGCTCCATCAAATCATACTTTTCATACACTTTATAATGTAATTCTATTTTCAAAGCATAATATTGATCCTTCAGTTCAAGAATCAGCTCATCATATGCTTCTGTTTTTTCAATTTGATATCCCACATACTCATATACAACTTCTCTGGTTCCATCTGCAAATGTTACTTTCAGACAATGCTCTTTATAACGCAGACTTCCGTAAACCGGAAATTCTTCTGGAGTAATCTCATAGACCGGGTCATTTGTAGATACCTCTGTCAACACCGGCATTTCAAAGTCCTCAACTGCTTCAATTCGCTTTCCCCAGTATAAGTGTCTCACTAAGCCCTGGTCGTCAATTCCAAACGCATAACTATTCGAAACTGTTTGTAACAAGAAAACATTTTTTGAATTGTTGATCACAATACTCATTTGCTCTTCCCCACTTCTTTTCTTTTAAAGTATCACTATTTTTCATTTCAGTAATAAATTTACCACATTTTTTTACTTTAAGTCAAACTCTTTTTACCATTGCTTTAGTAAAAATTTATCTATTTATTTTGTGAAATTTGCACAATAAATATTATTTTTTTTAATAACAAAAAAGACCCCTTTCGGAGTCTTTTCTCTTAACTTTTAAAATAGAAGCTGAAGTCCCATCACAATGTTCCACATATATGCACATGTCTTTTAATCCATCATATTCCCTGTCAAGTTCTGAAGTATCCATGCTGCTTCCTATCTGCTTACGAATTTCCCGAGCAAACTTTGAATTCTTCACAAATTTGCGGATAATTCCCTCAACTGCCGCATTAATCCTGTCCTCATTCCACTGTCTTTTATAAGTACAGCGGTGTCCGTTCACAAGCTTTCTATGTTTGAAGGCATATTTGATCTGTCTTCCAGTTTTTTCCTAGTGAATTGACAAATGCATAGATTCCATAATCTACACCTCCACGATTTTAAGCTATCCCGAAACATGAGACTATTCGATCACTTTTTAACAAAAAATCCCGAAGTTAAGTCAAGCGGATATTCGCAATCCGCTTTCGCTACTTGCTCATAACCAAATAGCTGCTACGCAGCTTATCAGAAAGGGCTTACCCCCTCCTGATACAAGCAAGTCCCCACCCTTGCTTATTGCTTTTTGCAATTAAAGCAGGGGACTTCCTTGATTTGGTTAAATTGCCATCATCCAGTTTTTTTCCAACTCTGTATCTTCATTTTCTTGTTCTTGTAAAATTCGGTAAATTGTTCTCCAATAGTGTTTTTTTACTTCCTGACAGATTTTTTCGCAATCTCCTTCTTTACAAGCTGCTAAAATTGCAAGATGATTTTCATACTGACGCTCCAAAATCTCTCCTTTATCTTTCAATAATTCATAGCCTGCCAAAAGATTACTGAAATATAACTCTTTCCATGCTTTTTCAAGACGCGGAAGTTTTGACATTATCACTAACTGCTCGTGAAATCGATTATCATATTCAAATACTTTGTCAAATTTTTCAATTGGAATATGTTTCATATGCTCCAAAATACTTTCCATTTTTCGAATCGTATCTTTCGGTATTTTTCCATTTAGCAAACGTATACTGACAATTTCATAATTTGTACGCAACAAATAAGCTTCATAAGAATCCATAAGAGAAAACCTTCTCACAGAACATCCCACGTTTCTTGTATACTCTACAAGCCCCTCAATTTCCAACTGGCGTAGTGCCTCACGAATCGGTCCTCGACTGGTATGAAATTCCTGTGCCAGCTCCAGCTCCACGATACGCTCTCCGGGACGAATCTGACGCTTCATGATTTTCGTTCGAATGGCATTTACTACGCTTTCTCTTAATGTTTTGTATAATAATTCACTCATATATCTCCTCTTACCACAAAGTGTTCTATGTGAATCCGTTACCACTGTAAAATTTATCACAAAGTATTTTACATAAATTTTCTTTCACTGTAAAGTTTTATCACAAAAACATCACATTTTTTTGATGATCTTCTTAACGATTTCTACGGATAAATCCATTCCTTCTACCGTTATGTGCTCAAATGGACCATGGAAGCCATCTCCACCGGTACCAATATTCGGACATGGCAAACCTCGGAAACTCAGACGCGCACCATCTGTACCTCCTCGAATCGGAGAAACATCCGGTTCTACTCCTGCTTCTTTGCAAGCTGCTTTTGCATACTCAATTAACTGCATACATGGCTCAATCTTTTCTCTCATGTTACGATAAGATTCTTCGATTTTTACCTCTGCGGTTCCTTCTCCGTAAATAGCATTGATTTGCGCTACTGCCTGACGTAGTTTCTCCTGTTTTACATCAAATAATACCGGATCAAAATCACGAATAATATATTTCATCACAGCCTGCTCTACAGTCCCGTTAAATTCCATCAGATGATAAAATCCTTCATATCCTTCCGTCTTTTCCGGACACTCCGCTTTTGGAAGCATTCCGTGAAGTTCCATTGCAATGGTCTGCGCATTCTTCATAATATCTTTTGCGCTTCCCGGATGAACATTCACTCCATGCACAATGACTTCCGCACCGGCTGCATTAAAGTTTTCAAACTGAATCTCTCCTTCATGGCTACCATCTAAAGTATAACCGTAAACTGCGCCAAATTCGGAAAGTTTCAGGTAATCTGCTCCGCCTCCGACTTCTTCATCCGGTGTAAACGCAATACAGAGTTTTCCATGAGGAGTTTTTTCTTGCATCAGTTCTTCCACTACGGTAAGAATCTCTGCAATTCCGGCCTTATCATCTGCGCCAAGCAATGAAGTACCATCTGTTGTGATTAACGTTCTTCCTTTATAACTGCTTAATCTTGGAAAATCTTTTACCGTAAGCACTTTTCCAGAAGTACCAAGTTCGACATCTTTCCCATCATAATTTTCAATCAGCTGTGGCTTTACATCACGTCCATTATAATCCGGAGCTGTATCCAAGTGTGCGATTAAGCCAAGTGCCGGAACTGCCTCCATACCCTCGGTAGCAGGAAGATAGCCATACACATATCCATATTCATCCATTTTTACGTCTGAAAGTCCCAGTGCTTTCATCTCTTCTACAAGAAGCGCTCCAAGATCCAGTTGTCTTTTTGTTGTCGGAACACTCTTGCTGTTTTCATCACTTGCAGTCCAAACTGCAATATATTTTAAAAAACGTTCATAAGCTTTCATCTTATTTTTTCCTCTTCATTTTCAATTCTTATTAGAAAAATACAGCCCGGAGTTCAATGTCCGGGCTGTTTCATTATCATAACAAATTTTTATTACTGATGGGTATATCCAAAGAAGAAGTATCCCAGTGGACAGCAATATAAACCTTTGATGCCATCTGCCAGCATGTATTTCTGAGTATAGAAGTAAATTGGAGCTAATACACTATCTTCACCAACCAGTTTATCTTCTGCCTGATGTAACAGTTCCATACGTTTGCTGGTATCTGTTTCTGCTTTTGCTTGTGCAATCAGGCTATCATAGTCGCTGTTAGAATACTGACAATCGTTATTTCCTCCGCCAGTCAGCCACATATCCAGGAAGGACATTGGATCATTGTAGTCAGCGATCCAGCTGTTACGTGCGATAGAATAATCTCCGTCTTTACGTGTCTGCAGGAATGCAGCCCATTCCTGGTTGTTTAATGTTACGGTTACACCAAGTTCATTTTCCCACATAGACTGCAGTGCTTCTGCTACTGCTTTGTGAGCATCACTTGTGTTGTACAGATATTCTACAACCGGGAAGCCCTCACCGTTTTCATATCCTGCTTCAGCAAGCAGTTTTCTTGCTTCTTCACAGTTCGCTTCATAGTCTGCATCTGTAGGTTTATAATAATCTCCACCAACTGTACGGAAGTCATCTCCGTCAGTGCCTTCTGCGTCATAGATACCAGCCGGAACGAATCCACCTGCTTCTACCTGTCCGGACTGTGTTACCTGGTTTACAATATAAGTACGGTCAATTGCCAGAGAGAATGCTTTACGAACTTTCGGATCGTTAAATGGCTCTTTCTCTGTCTGGAAACATACATAATAAGTTCCGATATAGTCTACGATTTTCATATCGCCGGAAGCGATCAAACTTGTAATTTCTGCCTGAGGCGCATCCTGGATGAAATCTAATTCGCCGGATTTAAATCCGGATAACATTGCGTTCTGGTTGTCCATTAATTTGAAAGTAATGGTTTCCGGTCCCAGATTTTCAAAATCATAGTAGTTTTCGTTCTTTTCTACTACGATCTGAGAGTTGTGTGTCCACTCTTTCATTTTGTAAGCACCGTTAGATATATAAGTATCAACGTTGAATGTCCACTGATCTCCGCCTTTTTCGATCATGTCCTGACGTACCGGCATCATAGCAGGGAACGCACATAATTCTTCAAAGTAAGGTAAATCATTTACTAAAGTTACTTCAAATGTTTTGTCATCTACTGCTTTAACAGCCAGTTCATCTGCTGATTTGTTACCATCGATAATATCCTGTGCATTTACAACACAGTCTAACATATAACTGTAGTCTGCTGCGGTTTCTGGGTTTACCAGACGTTTCCATGCATATTCAAAATCATTTGCTGTTACATCCTGTCCATCGGACCATTTGATTCCATCACGAAGTTTAAATGTATAGGTTACAGTTCCGTCATCATTTGCTACTTTTTCATAGCTTTCTGCCTGTCCAGGAACCAGTGCAGCACTGTTTGCAGTACCATCAGAACCATTTGTTTCTTTTCCACTGTCTTCCCATTTCATCAGACCTTCAAATAAGTGATGAGCCATTGTTCCGGCATCTAAAGAAGTACTTAATGTCGGATCCATTGTCTGTGGCTCAGAAGCCAGGTTTACTGTGATGTTAAACTCTCCATCACTTGCGGTGTCCTTTTTCCCTGCGTCGTCTGCCGCATCTTCTTTCTTAGCTGCACCGTCATCCGTTGCTGTACTGCTTCCGCAGCCTGCAAGCATAGATACTGTAAATGTTGCAGCTAACAGGATAGATAAAACTTTTTTCTTCATATCCTCTCTCCTTTTCTTCTTTTATTGATAAACAGGAACTCCTGCATTATCCATGTAAGAACAGCTCGTTTCCCCGTGTTACTTACTGTTCCAAAAGGTGGCATGCCACCCAGTGTTCTTTTTCATACTCTTTAAATCTCGGCACCTCTTGCTTACATCTCTCTGTAGCATATGGGCAGCGAGTATGGAAACGACAGCCACTTGGAGGATTCATTGGAGATGGAATATCACCTTCTAATACAATTCGCTGTCGATTTTTGCTCACCTGCGGATCCGGAACCGGAACTGCTGAAAGCAAAGTTTTCGTATATGGATGTAACGGATTACGGTTCAACTCATAACTTTCTGCAAGCTCTACCATTGTTCCAAGATACATAACACCAATACGATGTGAAATATGTCTTACAACCGATAAGTCATGCGCAATGAACAAATAGGTCAATCCCAATTCCTGCTGCATATCTTCCAGCATATTAACAACCTGAGACTGAATGGATACGTCCAATGCGGAAATCGGTTCATCACATACAATAAATTCCGGATTTACAGCCAGCGCACGGGCAATACCTACACGCTGCTGCTGTCCACCGGAGAACTCATGTGGATAACGATTCGCATGCTCAGTGTTTAAGCCTACATGGCTAAGTAACTCTTTGATTCTATCGGTTCGATCTTTTTGATTCGGACATAGCTTGTGAATGTCCAATGCTTCACCGATAATTTCTCCAACTGTCATACGTGGATCCAAGCTGGCAGATGGATCCTGGAAAATGATCTGCATCTTCCGACGATATGGAAGCATATTTACCTGTTTTGCTTTTGGAACTTTCACCGGATGAAGAATTCCATTTTCATCTCTTTTCCAAGGATCTTGTCCTTCAAAAATCGTCTCTCCATCATATACAATTTTTCCGGAAGTCGGATTATATAACTGTAATACGGTACGACCAAATGTTGTTTTTCCACAACCGGATTCGCCTACCAGACCAAGTGTCTCTCCTCTTTTTACTTCAATGGAGATATCTTCTACAGCCTGCACTCCAGGTCCTTTAACACCTTTGATTGGGAAATATTTTTTCAGGTGCTCAACCTGAACAAGAGTATCTTTTTTCTCACTCATGGTTGTCTGCCTCCATTTTTTCATTATTATTTTTTGCTGCTTCTTTTTGTGCTTTAATCTGCTCCTGTACGCACAGCCAACATGCTGATCTGTGATTTTCTCCTAATTCTACATATGGCGGCATTTTCTGTAAGCAAATTTTCATCGCACTTTCACAACGAGGTGCAAACGGACATCCTTCCGGCGGGTTTAACATATCGATTGGTGTTCCCTCAATTGGAATCAATCGCTCATAGCTATCCGCATCGACACGAGGCATAGAGCGAAGCAGTCCTCTGGTATAAGGATGACCCGGCGCATAGAAAATATCATCTACCGGTCCCTGCTCTACAATCTTACCTGCATACATAACAGATACTTTGTCACAGATTTCTGCTACAACACCAAGGTTATGGGTAATAAAAATAATACCCATTCGGTTTGTTTTCTGAAGTTTTTTCATTAACTCCAGAATCTGCGCCTGAATTGTCACATCAAGCGCTGTAGTCGGTTCATCCGCAATCAGAAGCTTTGGATGACAAATCAACCCCATTGCGATCATAACACGCTGACGCATACCACCGGAAAGTTCATGCGGATACTGCTTCATACGTTTTTCTACATTGTTGATACCAACTTCTTCCAGCATTTCCATCGCACGTTTCTGTGCTTCTTCTTTGCTGATATTTTTATCATGCGCTTTTAAAGCCTCCATCAGCTGATTTCCAATCGTATAGACCGGATTCAAGCAGGTCATTGGATTCTGGAAAATCATTGCTACTTCGCTTCCACGGAAATTTACCATTTCTGCCGGAGTTTTTGCCAATACGTCCTGACCTTCAAATGTAATAGAGCCACCGATTACTTTTCCCGGATTTTGTAACAATCCAATGATAGAATATGCTTCCACACTCTTTCCGGATCCGGATTCCCCTACCACACCCATTACTTCATTATAATCTAAATCATAACTGATTCCATTTACTGCTTTTACCTCTCCTGCCGGAGTGAAGAAAGAAACCTGGAGATCTCTGACTTCTAACAGCTTGTCAGTTTTATTATTCTGTTCCATTACGTCTCTCCCTTTCTTATTTTTTCAGTTTCGGATCTAATGCATCACGCAGACCGTCACCAAACAGGTTCAAAGACAGGATCATAACACTTAAGATCACTGCCGGAATGAGCAGTCGGTACGGATAGGTGCTTAATCCGCTTAATGCTTCGGAACACATGGAACCCAGACTGGTAAGCGGAGCAGATACACCAACACCCAAGAAAGATAAGAAAGATTCCAGGAAAATTGCGGATGGAATCTGCAAGAAGGTTGTTGTAACAATCTGTCCGATACAGTTCGGAAGCAGATGTTTACTGATGATACGTCCACCTTTTGCGCCCAGCGCTCTTGCTGCAGTTACATATTCCTGCTGTTTTAACTGTAAAATCTGACCACGGATAATACGGCTCATGGTTACCCAATATAACAGACCAAATGCAATAAACATAGAAATCAGGTTCGGTCCAAGTAAAGTTACCAGACGCTGTAAAACACCATCACCAGAATTCTGGAACTGTTCCAGAGCCGGTTTTAAAGTTGCAGAGAGCAACAAGATAATCAGCATCTCCGGAATAGAGTAAATAATTTCTACAATTCGCTGCATAACACTATCGACTACACCACCGCAGTAACCGGAAATGGATCCGTAAATTGCACCAATGATCAATACTAAGATTGCTGCACAAATACCTACGATAATGGATACTCTGGCACCAACCATAACACGCACCATAATATCACGACCCTGATCATCGGTACCAAACACATGAGGGAATACTTTCTCTCCGGCTGCTTTCTTTTCTAATTCTGCATTCGAATATCCAAACATACTATGTTTGATTTTCAGTGCTTTTGCTGCATCTTCTTCTGTCACTTCTTCACTTTCAGCTTCCTGCTGAGATACATTTGCTTTTGCACGAATTTTTGCTTCATCCACACGAGATAAGGTTTCACCTTTGGCTTCTGCCTCTTTACGTGCTTTTTCTACTGCTTCATCCGGTGTCAGGTTTCCTGCACCGTTATGTTCTTCCATATAAGCATTGATTTTTTCCTGTTCTTTCAGGCTGTAATGCCAAGGATGCAACGCTTCAGAACCACGAATCTGCTGTTTATAAGTATATGGTACAATAGATGGTCCTACAAACGCAAAAAGCGCCAGCAGGATAATAATTACCAATGCAACCATTGCAACGGTATTTTTACGAAGACGTCTCCATGCATCTTTCCAATAAGACACACTTTTGCGTTCCTGAATAAAATTCTCTTTCTCTTCAGAGGTTGCCGGTTCAAACGCATCTGCCGGCAAATCATTCCACTGGAGGATATCCTCAATATTCGGCTGAAGAGAACCTGGTTTATGATATCTTTTCTTTTCAGACATTACCTTAATTTCCTCCCTTTGCCAGATTGATACGCGGATCGACCAGTTTATAACATATGTCTACGAGCAAGTTCATGATGATAATAAATGCTGCCAGGAAAATAGTTGTTCCCATAATTAACGGATAGTCACGATTCTGAATTGCCTGTACAAAATATCTTCCCAGTCCCGGAATAGAGAATACGGTCTCTACAACCAAACCGCCGCAAAGTGTAAATGCGATCTGTGGTCCCAAATAAGTAATAACCGGAATTAATGCATTACGTAATGCATGTTTGAAAATAATTTTACTATTCTTCAAACCTTTTGCTCTTGCTGTTTTAATATACTCCTGATTGATTGCATCCAGCATAGATGTTCTGGTCTGTCTGGACAAATAGCACATCGGATAAAAACCAAGGGCTACACACGGCAACACATAACTTTGCGGAGTACCATCAAACAACGCCGGGAAAACTTTGATTCCCTCAACACCACCACAGAATGTATGTAATAATAAAGTTGCAACTACAAACCCCGGCATGGAAATACCGATAGTACACAGCACTCGCAGAAAACTGTCAATCCAGGTTCCTCTCTTAAATGCTGCAAGACATCCCAGCGGAATGCCTAAAAGCACTGCCCATAAAAGAGCAAGGCTACCTACTTTTGCAGATACCGGGAACATTTCTTTGATAATTCCCAGAACCGGACGGTTCTTCTGCATCTTGATGGAAGTTCCAAAATCTCCCTGTGCCAAGTTTTTCAGATACTTGCCCAGCTGAACATACATAGGCTGATCCAGTCCGTATTTTGCATTCAATGCCTGGATTGTCGCCTCAGACGGTGTTTTTTCTGATAACCATGGATTACCCGGAATCGCATTCATCAAAAAGAACGTAATACAAGCAACAAGCAGCAATGTAACAAATGCCATACAGATTCTTCGTATTGTGTATTTTGTCATCTTCTATACCTTTCCTCTCTTTCTCATCTCTCCTGTCGATGTAAAGCGGACATTCGCAATCCGCTTTGCTACTTGCTCATGAACGCAGATAAGCATTCCCCCACTTCAAGTGCGCAGAGCACTAAGCGGCGGGTAAGGGGGATGCTTATCTGCGTTCAAATTGTAAATTGTCGACAATATGACAATATTATACCCATTTTAACGCATTAATGTCAAGATAAAACAACTATTTTTATATTTTCTCTCCCACACAATTGTGCGTATATTATGGACATTTACGTTTTATAATCTCATACGGCTCGCTATACCAGATTTTTGGCTCATCTGCTTCATTTTTTTCTAAAACTTTCCTCATTAAGCCATCTATTTTTTCCACCTGATCTTCTACATTATTATCCACTGTCCCATAGATTTCGCCACTTAAATCCACCCCTGCATCTCTCGAATATAAAATGCGATATGATAAGGCAATCTCTCTTCCGGCGTCTTTAATTCATTTCCCAAAATTTTTTTAATATTTCCAATCCGATATAATACGGTATTACGATGTGTATACATTTCAGAGGCTACCGCCTGAATGCTCCCATTGTGTTTTAGATACGCGTGCAATGTTTCCACATAATTTGCATGGTATCTGCGGTCATGTTCTTCTAATGCTGCCAGACATTCCGCTTCCAATTCTTTTAATATCCCTTTGTCCTCTACCATATACAGTAATCGAAATAAACCACATTCATCAAATTTTATTACTCGTTTTTTTTGCACGATCGCCATATGCGCTGCTACCTTTGCCCTATGATAGCTTACCGAAAGTTTGGAAATATCCATACACCTGCTTCCGACTCCCACGCACAGTTTGAGCTCCGGCATACGCCTCTCTCCTCTTTTTATAGCTCCTTCTATTAATTGGTACAAAAATTCTTCCGGAACCGCATTTGCTACTAATACAAAATCTGAATTGTAATAAAAGAAACTGGCATTATGTGTAATATCTTCCAGATACACTTGTATTCGATAAGACAACTTCTTTCTCTCTACGGTATCCATAGCATCCAACCCTTCGCAAGTCAATAAAAACACCTGAAAGCTTCCATCTACATCAAAATGTTGTAATAATTCTTTTCGATATTCATTCTGCTTCTCCGGAGTCTCTATTACCTTAATTAAAGCGGAAGCAATCTGCTCATCGGTGTTATCCTGCAAAAATACATGAATACTAAAGTCTTTTATCATATCGGATAAGTGGACTTCCCAAGGTACCGTCAATAATGGAAGATCATTTTCGTCACAGTATGCAATCAATTCTTTTGGCACTTCTTCAATATACTGCCCCACATTAATAATCAAACCAGAGGCATGAAACTGGTTCAGCTGCCTTGCCAAATGCATCCAGTCTTCTTTTTGGGGAAATCCCAACCCGGTTGTCACTGCAAGCTCCTTTCCCCAAAAATTTTGTATAATCGTTGTTCCCTCCAGAAGATGTACCCAACTGATGGAATTCGCCCAGCCATTTTTTCCAGCCAAAAATTTCATTTCATATCGCTTTTCTGCGATCAATATCATATCTTCTATTGTAAAACTCATATACGCTGTTACATCCCTTCGTCTTTTTTATATTTTTTTATTGTAACATAGTTTTTGTGCTGTCAGCACAGATTTCCACTCCAATTTTTAGAGTTATCCGCCATAGCTTTTCTCCATGTTTGTGCTAAAATATAGATAAATTAAAAAATGTTTAAAGGAGGCATAATTATGAGATTTGAAGTTTATACAAATTCCCAGGATACAATTCTTCCGGAATGGATTCAGACCGAGCGTTATATGTATTGTGACAATTTTGTAAACGACTATATGAAATCTAATCGTTTTAGTCTTCTTTCTTTTGTCAGACATCTGTTTCACAGATAATCATATACCTCTCTTTTTGAAAAAAAGGACATCCGATTCGGGTGTCCTTTCTTCTTTTGGATGCTTTTTTTCTACATCCGACAGTTTTCTATTTATCTAAAACTGCAACCTGAATTGCCTTTACTGCCTCCTCCATGTATTTGACATCTTCCTCACATAGCTTAATATCCAGACATTTTACGGTATCTTCTACACTGGAAGCTTTTCGCATTCCAACCAGAAGACTCATTCTGTCATACTGAGACAGTGCCCAGGATTCTACTAATGCCGCAAAACTGCAATTGTATTTTTCACAAAGCAATCTCCAAGTTTCAAAAGCTCTGCGCAACCCCTCCTTCTTCTCCGGAGCTGTCCAAGGTATTCTGGATCGGATGTCAGTTTTTGCAAATTCACGTTCCATAAAGACCGGAGAAGTTAAGAATCCTTCCTCCAGTACACCATAAGTTTGAAATACCGTATTATACTTTTTACACAGTTCAAAATATTCTCTGCCATGGAAAGGAGAGAGAATACTGAAAAATTCTTGCACAACAGATACTCTTCCACCAGCTTCCTGATATGCAGCCAAATCCGCCGGCTGACTGTTAGAAAGTCCATAGGTGCGGATTTTTCCTTCACGAACCAGGTCTTCCAAAGCTCCAACCGTCTCCTCTACAGGAAAACTGCTGCAAACATAATGTACAATAATAGAGTCCAGATAATCCGTTTCCATTCTTCGCAGCGAATCCTCAACATCTTTTTTCACAGCTGCTGCTCGGGTGTCATTATTTACGGTATAACCGTCTCGTTCGTAATGGAAATTACCACCCTCATCTCTCCAATTCAATGAGCATTTGGTCTGCAAAATAAAATCTTCTCTTCTTCCCTTAAGCGCCTTACCAAGCAGTTCCTCACTTACGCCTGTGCCATACACCGGTGCGGTATCGATGTAATTCACGCCATATTCATGGCAAACGTCAAGCAGACGCTTCGCATCCTCAACTGTAGAATCTTTATCTGTCCAAACACTTCCGCCCCCAAGTCCCCAAGTACCTAATGCAACCACAGAAACATCGATATCCGTGTTGCCAAGCTTTTGAAATTTCATTGTAATTCCTCCGTTTTTGTTGTTTTCTATGCTATTGAGTAAAAACTATTAAGTCTATCCAAAAGTTATTTTCTATATTTTTTGTAGACAACAGACCGTTTCGACTGTGTTTTCGTTGAGCAACCGAATTGCTTCGCCTTCAAAACCTTCATATTATTTCTTCAATCGTCATCTCATATACTTCTGTTACTTTTTTCATTGCTTCTGATATCCCCGGCTGCTCTCCGGTCCTATCTCTCAAAAGTTCTGTTAACTCGTTACTAACCTCATACAGACGGTCAAAAGAAAGATTCTGGCAAACCCCTTTCAGTGTGTGTGCACCGCAGAAAGCATCTTCAAAATTTTTATTTTCCAATGCCTGTTTTAACTGTAGATAACTCTGGTCTTCAAGGAACTTTAATGTAAATCTCCGAATCAGTGCTTCGCTGTGAAGGCGTTCCAGGACAGCTTCATAGTTTCCTCCAATAGCTTCATAGCACTCTCGCATTGTCATATTTTAGTCCTCCTGTCAATTGTATTCCACTAATTCATGAACCTCTGCTAATCAATTATATACATACCTTAAAATCGTTTTTATAACTTCATCAATCACAATCGGCTTTGACAAATGTGCGTTCATTCCTGCATCCAGTGATGCCTGAACATCTTCTGCAAATGAATTAGCTGTCATTGCTATAATAGGAATGTTTTTTCCATCCGGTCTGTCATTCATTGCCCTGATTGCTTTTGTTGCTTCATAACCATTCATTTCAGGCATCATGATATCCATCAGGATTACATCAAATGTGCCTTCCGGATGAAATCCGCAAACTCTTTATCTCGTGAGCTTCCGTTCAAAAGTGCTACACGCATACCATTGTAAGTACTGTAATCGCCATCCACAATCGTGCTGTTGTCACTGCGGACGGTCAGAATCCCATTATTGGTTCCGATCGGACGTGAAAAATCAAACTTTTCTTCTCTTTCCGGTGTTATGCGGGGAGATGTTACCATATCAATCTCGCCATCTTCAAGCATCTGCTGCATATCATCCCAGCTCTTATCATATCCGACATATTCGTAATCTACATCCCAATAACGGGCCATCAGCCGAAGAAAATCATAGCCATACCCACTACGGTTACCTTCTTCATCCATCACATGATAACCATCCATGGCAAAGAAACCGACTTTGACAGTTTCATGCTGCGAACTGTCCTCGGATGCATATGCAGTCTGGGGAGAAAATATCATACACACGCATACAAAAACCAGTAACACTGCCACATATTTCTTTGCTCTCGAAATCATATTAAATCTCCTGTCTGTCTGTCTGTCAAATATCTCTATACATCTCCTTGTCAACCTCCTGGTTTAATAAATTTTCACCTGTCCCTACTGCTTCTCAATTCTTCGCATATAGTCTGCTTGATTGTTTTATCATCTAATGGCTTTGCAAGATGTGCGTTCATTCCTGCTTCCATACACTTTTCTGCATCTTCCC
>OLRP01000126.1_pt1 | contig 61326 bp, 47 predicted proteins | sample 1672401 | NCBI WGS metagenome assembly OLRP01 (sample SAMEA3136682, study PRJEB25190) | human gut metagenome | reverse complement strand
ATGAACCGGATGGTTCCGCAAAATTCTTCGCAACAGCATTCCAGAATGCAAAGATTAAAGAAGCGGTAGAGAAATTGTTGAATGAAAGAGACGGACCCCTCGCCTGTTGGCAGCACGGTTACAGTTCTTCCCACAAATCTTGAAAGCCACGCTGTTGACACCTCTCTCTGCTCCAAAAGCAGTTCTCTCAGCCACAGACCCTTCTGCTTATCTGAGATGTGATCCTCCATTTCGGCAGCCTTTGTGCCGCTTCGTCTTGAATACACAAAAGAATAGATATTATCGTACTTTACCTTTTTGATAAGCTCCTTAGTTTCGCAGAACTCCTCGTATGTTTCACTTGGGAAACCAACGATAAGGTCTGTTGTGAATGAAAACTCAGGGTCTTTGCTTCTGGCATAGTCAATTATTTTCAGATAATCCGCCGTGGTATAGCGGCGATTCATAAGCTTTAGTATCCTGTCTGAGCCTGCCTGCACAGGAAGATGCAAATGCTTGCACACCTTTTTGCACTCAAGTATAGCGTCAATAAGCTCATGGCTTGCGTCCTTTGGATGGCTTGACATAAATCTTATGCGGAAATCGCCCTCTATCTTGTCAAGCTCTCTTAAAAGCTCAGGAAAACCATAACTGTATGAATTAACGTTCTGACCAAGCAGGGTTATCTCCTTGTAGCCGTTTTTCACAAGTGCTTTTACCTCTGCGATAACGGACTCAGGCTTTCTGCTGCGCTCTCTGCCCCTGACGTAAGGCACTATGCAATAGGTGCAGAAATTGTTGCAGCCATACATGATAGGCACGAACGCTCTTATCTTATCGTCACGGAGCTGCAAGAAATCCTCGTTTATGTCAACATGATTTTCTGACAGATTGAAAATCCTGTCATGCTTTGATATTATCTCCCACAGCATATTGTACATATCGTTGTATGCAAAAGTTCCGAAAACCAAGTCCACCTGACGGTAGGTCTTTTTTATTTTCTCGGCAACGTGCTTCTGCTGAGCCATACAGCCGCAGATACCTATGATAAGCTCGGGATTGTTTTCTTTGAGATGTTTAAGGTCGCCAAGTTTGCCGAACACCTTGTCCTCGGCATTTTCTCTAACAGCGCAGGTGTTATACAATATAAGCTGAGCCTCGTTCACGTCGGACGTGAACTCATAGCCCACCTTTGAGAGCATACCTTTTATTTTCTCACCGTCGCTGACGTTTTGCTGACAGCCGTATGAATGGATAAGGGCAAGCGGCTTGTGACCGCAAGTTCTTTCGTATTCACCAGACCATTGGAGCAGCTTCTGCGAAGCGGTTTCCTCATTTATTATTTCCGAAAAATTCTCAGTCATTGATATCCTCATTTCATTTCGTACATTCTTTTTAATTATAAATCTTTTCAGGCTTCTTGTCAAGCGTTTTGGGAGCGAAGAGCCAAACAGGTTGTAGGTTTACAATAGTTGTGTTACGAAACGTATCACATCTTTTTTTTATGCCTAAATCTTGAAAAATCGGAAGTAGGTATGCAGGGGGTAAAGGTTAGTATTACCCTTTACCCCCTGTCGCACAAGCGCACAAGCAGGCAGTAAGGCAAGTAAACACGCCGTTTACGGCTGTGCGGTCATATGCAATAACAATCGCACACGCACAAATATAATCGCACAGAGGTGAAAAATAATGCCGAAACAATCTTGTAATTGGTGTTTTACAATAAATAATCCGTCAAAGGTCAAGACCTGTGGAGAAAAGGATAAATTTAAAGACCTCACGTTTGATACTGATGAAAAGGTGATAAAATTCATTATGCAGTATGAGGAAGTAAACTATTACGTCTTTCAGCGTGAACGAGGTCACAACGAGAATACCGAACATATTCAAGGCTTTATCCAATTTAAAAACCGCAAGCGTGGTACAACCTTGCAGAATATGTTTCCACCACAGTTAACCGCCTTAGGCGAACTGCTAATTGATTTTACAGAAAATGGAACAAGTGCACAGGGCAATCCGCTTCTGGAAGCCAATCCGGGAGGCGCACCATGCAACGTACTCGCCATGCTTGAAAAGCTTGGGAAAAAGACCGCATTTATCGGAAAAGTCGGAAAAGATATGTTCGGAGAACAGCTGAAAACTGCAGTTGAAGAAGTTGGAATTGATACACGGAATCTGGTAATGGATGAAGAAGTACATACCACACTTGCGTTCGTACATACTTATCCGGACGGTGACAGAGATTTCTCTTTCTACCGGAATCCGGGAGCAGATATGATGCTGAAAAAAGAAGAAGTGGACGAAGATCTGATCCGCGGGGCAAAGATTTTCCATTTCGGAACACTTTCCTCTACCCATGAAGGTGTGCGAGAAGCAACCAGATATGCGATTGATGTGGCAAAAGAAGCAGGATGTATCGTAAGCTTTGACCCGAACCTCCGCCCGCCACTCTGGAAATCACTGGATGAGGCGAAAGCCGAGATCGAATACGGACTTTCCAAATGTGACATCCTGAAAATTTCAGATAATGAAGTGGAATTTTTGTTCGGAACCACGGATTATGATGAGGGAGCAAGACTGATCCGTGAAAAATATCAGATTCCGCTGGTACTCATTACCCTCGGAAAAGACGGAAGCCGTGCATATTATAAAGATCTCCGGGTAGAAGTTCCGGGCTTTGTCCAGGAGCATACGATCGAGACGACCGGCGCCGGAGATACGTTCTGTGCCAATTCCCTGAATTATATTCTGGAGCATGGAATGGAAGAGCTGACCGAAGAAAATTTAAAAGAGCTTCTCACATTTGCAAATGCGGCAGCATCCCTGATCACAACAAGAAAAGGGGCACTTCGGGTTATGCCGACCAGAGAAGAAATCAAGAACTTTATCCAGAATGTATAAAAAAGGAATCTGTTGTAAGACAGAAGAGAAGAACCTCTGCTTGACATCTTGTCCGGCAGAGGTTCTTATGTGCATGTTATAATATTTATTTTTTCTTATTCCAGACATGGATGCCTGCAAGGATTCCACCAATATACAGGATACTGATGAGTACCGTCGGATTCTCATGCAGACTGTATACTACAGCCACAATTGCAGCAAGGATCACTGTCAGCATAAAGGCATTCATAATCCGTTTTTCGCGGATGTTGCGTTCCTGCACCTGGAGCTCATGACGCTTTTCTTCAAGCTTCAGATACTCAAGAAGCTGGTCATCCGGAATTTTTTCCAGGATATATTTTTCACGCAGATAATTCAGTTCTTTTGCTGTATGGAAAATGTGGTGGTGGAAACTTTTCTTTTCTCCGGTAAACGGATCTTTTTCGGAATCGTCAGAAGATTTGAAATTTTCCGATGAAAAATCCGTGTAAGTATTCTTTTTTTCCTCAGATGAAATGGTTTCTGCTTCAGGGGAATCTGGTTCCGGAGCTGGAGCTTCTTTGGGTGGTACATCAGTGGCTGTATGGATGTCTCCAGATTCGGAAACTGGTTCTGTAGAAAGCTTTGGATCAGAATCGGCAGATTCTGAGAAAGCTAAAATTTCAGACATATCTTAACCTCCTTCGATCATGAAAATGATCGATTTTCTTTTCTTATAGAATACCAGTTTCGTATAAAAATTTCAATCAACAAGGAGAAGGAAATGTCTGCTGAGGATTATAAGAAAATCTCATTTGGCTTTCGTCCGGATATTATTTTTATTGATTGCGCCTGTCGGACAGCCTGAAGACAGTTACGCTTGCAGATATGATCCGGGATTATCATATGCAGCTAGAAAAAGAGAAATAATCTTTGTCAGTTGGAATTGTCAAAAAAAGAAAAATTTTCTATAATAAAAAGTGGAATAAGGATGTGTATACAGCATTTTTTATTTCATAGGAAGTTCCGAAGGAACTTCCTATGAAACAAAAGGCACTGCGTGCCGGAGATGCGCACTCGCACGAAGATGAAGAATGTCGCAAGCGGTCTACGCTCCGCTTCGGTCGTTGCTTAACGAGCGCCACTGGCGCTCAGCAACGCATTCGGCGCGAGAATGTGCCAGGGCACATTCTTTTTTTAAAGAAAATAAGAGTACGAGGAACAAAGGATGAATGAAAAATTAAAAGAAATGAGAGAAGCATGGAAAAATCTGTATGGTTCATTGTTCAAATGGATCGTTTTGTCCGGGGTGATCGGAAGTCTCATCGGACTGATCGCCAGCGGATTTTCCTATGCGATTGTATGGGCGACTTCGTTTAGACAGGCAAATCCGATGATCATTCTTGGGCTACCGCTAGGAGGTCTTTTGATCGTCTGGCTGTACAAAATTACCGGGCAGGAGAAGAACTCCGGAACGAACCTGGTTCTGACAGTAGTCCGGTCGGATGAGGAAGAGGTTCCGGGATGGGTGACACCACTGATCCTGATATCGACAGCGATCACACATCTGTTTGGAGGATCTTCCGGACGAGAGGGTGCAGCGCTTCAGTTTGGAGCAAGTGTAGGAAATGTATGTGCGAAATATCTGCATTTGAATGAGAGTGACAAGAAGATCATCATTCTGGCAAGTATGAGTGCCGCATTTTCAGCACTTTTCGGGACACCGATGGCGGCGGTTGTATTTCCAATGGAAGTGATCAGTGTTGGTGTGATGTATTATGCCGCGCTGGTGCCATGTGTATTTTCTGCATTTGCCGCACAGGGGATTGCGCTGCTTCTGAAAGTGAGGACCGTTACTCCGCCGTATTTGGTAGAATCGGTTCCGGATTTTTACAGTGTGGATTCGATCAAAGCGATCATTCTGGCAATTGCGTGTGCGCTTGCTGGAGCACTGTTCTGTATTGTGCTGCATAATGGGGAACATTATCTGAAGAAATGGTTTCCGAATCCGTATGTGCGTGTGGTTGCAGGGGCAGCAGGAGTGATCATTTTGTATTTTGCACTCAGAACGGATGCCTATCTGGGGCTTGGAACAGGTGTGATCCAGGCAAGCTTTAAAGAGACGGCAGGACCACAGATGTTCCTTCTGAAAATGCTGTTTACGGCACTGACGCTCTGCGCCGGATTCAAGGGTGGGGAGATCGTACCGTCACTGTTTATCGGGGCGACACTTGGTTCTTTTATGTCTACGATCCTTGCAGCACCGACAGATATCTGTGCGGCATGTGGAATGGTTGGTGTCTTTTGTGCAGTTACAAACAGTCCGATCACATCTCTTTTGATTGCAGCAGAGTTGTTTGGATTTAACGGGATGCCGTTTTACTGTATTGTGGTTGCGGTAAGCTATCTGCTTTCCGGATATTACAGCTTATATAAGGAACAGAAAATTGTTTATTCCAAAACAGAGAATAAATACGTGGATAAACATACGAAATAATCAAAAAACAAAAAGAAACAAAGTGAATTGATGATTTTAAAGCAAAAAAGCTGACAATTAACGAGAAAAAATTAAAAAATAGAAGAAAATACTTGAAAAAGTAAAGAACGTGTGCTAGTATCTAAAAATAATTTAGTAAAGCAAAGCGATGAAAGAGACTCTTGCTTCTGGAACTTGACAGGAATACGGCGTCACCGACTGAGAGCGCTGTTTGAGGAATGAGGCGAAGGGAACACTCTGGAGCAGATTATCTGAATGGAAAGCACAGGTGCTTTAGTAGGGTAATACGGTTCATGCACGTTACGTATGTAAGAGAGGAATCCCAAAGGATTCAATGCGGGTGGTACCGCGGATCATCAGATTATCCGTCCCGGAATACGAAAAAGTATTCCGGGGCTTTTTTATTGCCATGTACATCAAAAAACAATCCGGAATACGAAGTTGACAAAAGCAAAACATATTTTAGGAGGATTGTGACATGGAATTTATGACAGGTGTAAAAGAAAAAGAAACGCTGGAACTTAGTGAATTACTGGAAGAGGGAAGACTTGGAGAAGAAGTGAAGGTAAATGGAGCCGTTCATACAATTCGTGACATGGGAACAGTCGCTTTCGTGATTCTGAGAAAACGGGAAGGTCTGGTCCAGTGTGTATACGAAGAAGGCGTTACAAAATTTAACTTGAAAGATTTAAGAGAAGCCGCTACAGTAGAAGTAACAGGAAAACTGACCGAATCAGAGAAGGCACCGAACGGAATTGAAATCCGTCTGAGTGAGATAAAAGTACTCAGTATGCCAAAAGACAGCCTTCCACTTGCTGTTTCAAAGTGGAAACTGAACACTTCCCTGGAAGCGAAGCTGAACTATCGTTCCATTTCTCTTCGGAACGTAAGGGAAAGAGCGAAGTTTAAAATTCAGGAAGGAATCGTAAGAGGATTCAGAGAGTTCCTGTATAAAGAAGGTTTTACAGAAATTCATACCCCGAAGATCGGAGCAAAAGGAGCAGAAGGAGGATCTAACCTCTTCCGACTGGATTATTTCCATCGTCCGGCAGTGCTGGAACAGAGTCCACAGCTGTACAAACAGATGATGGTTGGTGTTTTTGACAGAGTATTTGAGACAGGACCGGTATTCAGAGCAGAAAAACACAACACCAAACGTCATCTGAACGAATATACCAGTCTGGATTTTGAAATGGGTTATATCGACAGTTTTGAAGATATCATGGCGATGGAAACGGGCTTCCTTCAGTATACGATGGAGCTTCTGAAAAAGGATTATGTGAAGGAACTTAAAATCCTGGACGTGACACTTCCGGATGTCTCTAAAATTCCGGCAATCCGTTTTGATGAGGCAAAGCAGAAGGTTTCAGAAAAGTACGGACGTAAGATCCGCAATCCATTTGATCTGGAACCAGAGGAAGAGCATCTGATCGGACAGTACGCAAAAGAGGAATGGGATTCTGATTTTGTATTTGTAACCTACTATCCGTCAAAGAAGCGTCCGTTCTATGCAATGGACGATCCACAGGATGAGAAATTCACACTCAGCTTTGACCTTTTGTTCCGTGGACTTGAGATCACGACCGGAGGACAGAGAATCCATGACTACGACATGCTGATGGAAAAGCTTGCAAAGCGGGGAATGACGGAAGAAGGACTGGAGACCTATCTGGATACATTCAAACATGGTATGCCGCCGCATGGAGGTCTTGGAATCGGAATGGAACGTCTGACAATGCAGCTTCTTGGTGAAGATAACGTCCGTGAGACAACCCTCTTCCCGAGAGATTTAAGCAGACTTACTCCGTAGAGACGTAGCTCCTCGGCTGGCAGGTAAAAAGGAAGCTGACAAGAGGCAGCGGGGGAGGTCAAAATGAGACGAAGATGTTCCTTATGTGGAGGAAAATTAAACGGAAATATCTGCACAGAGTGTGGACTTGACAATTCAAAGAATGACGATCAGTATGTGACACTTGGAAATTCCGGTCATGAAGAATCGCTGACACATATACATACGGAAGCGGAAAAGCCGTATGAAGGAAAGACCATGACTCGGGAAAATGTGCGTAAGGCGAAGAATGCAGATAAAAATGCAAAGAAAGCAGCTGCAAAAAAGGCGTCAAAGAATGCGGCAGCAGGAAAAGTAAATCCGGCGGGGAATGGATATTCTACAGCAAATGCGAGCTACAATACCGCAGGCACAAGCTACAGCCAGACAGGAAACCAGAGTTACAGTTATACATCATCTTCAATGCGACAAAGCAGCAGACCGGTAAAAAAGAAAAGGAAGATTGGAAAGTTTCTAATCGGCTTTGTGATCATTGCAGCATTTGCAGGTGAGCTTGGCGGAACGATCAGCGATGAAGTTCAGCATTATTTTGATGACTATACTTATGATGACAGTGACAGCTACACCGAGGAAGATCCATACAGTGATTTGCAGGAAGTGATGCCGGAAGAAGGAGAACTTTATGAAGCAGACCTGACAGCCGGAATTTATAAAGGCGGTGTACATCTTCCGCAGGGAACCTATACACTGACCTGCAAAAGTGGAAGTGGTCAGGTAGAGCTGACAGACAGCAAAAATAATATCTGGGTGCAGTACAATTTTGGTGATGACTACGATAATACGGAAGAAGAAGTCAGTGACTTTGAAGTATTTCCGGGATGTTATGTGATAGTAGAGGATACACTGGAGCTTCACATGACAGCAGAGAATGCACAGATGAATCTGACAGCAATTGCAAATCCGCTTACAGAATCGAAAACCGTATCGGATAAATTTACAGTAGGAAAAGACGTACCTGCAGGTGTCTATGATGTGAAATGTGTGGAAGGTTTTGGAATTTTTGATTATGACGTGACAGTAAGCGCTGGATACGAAAATTATATGGGAATGCTGATCGGTAATGAAGAGTCGGGATTTCCACAGGAGCTGAAAAATATTGTCCTGATCGATGGAACAGAAGTTGATCTGGAAGGACTTACAGTAGAACTTACACCGAGTGAGTGGATTGAATCGGAGGAGTACGAAAGCTTTTACGATAATTATTATTAGAAAGGACGAGTACAATGGCAAACAAGATTTCGGATGAAACAATCGAATACGTTGGAATCCTGGCAAAGCTGGAGCTTTCTGACGAAGAAAAAGAGCAGGCAAAGAAAGATATGGAAACCATGCTTGATTATATTGATACCCTGAATGAACTGGATACAGAAGGAATTGAACCGATGTCACATGTATTTCCGGTAAATAATGTATTCCGTGAGGATGTAGTGACAAATGGAGACAATCACGAAGCAATGCTGGCAAATGCGCCGCAGCAGAAAGAACAGAGCTACAAAGTACCTAGAACATTCGCATAGGAGGAAATCGAAAGATGGATTTGAAAGGTCTTACTGCCGTTGAACTTGGGAAAAAGATTCAGGCAAAAGAAGTTACAGTAAAAGAAGCAGTGGAAGCCTGCTTCGCACAGATTGATAAAGTAGAAAAAGAAGTCAACAGTTTTGTATCACTTCAAAAAGAAGCTGCCTTAAAAAGAGCGGAAGAAGTGCAGAAGCTGATCGATGACGGAACATTGACCGGACCGCTTGCAGGAGTACCGGTTGCGATCAAGGATAACATGTGTACGGAAGGTGTGACGACCACCTGCAGTTCAAAAATTCTGAGTAATTTTGTACCGACATTTTCAGCAGAAGCAGTTCTGAATCTGGAAAAAGCAGGTTCAGTTGTGATCGGAAAGACTAATATGGATGAATTCGCGATGGGAAGCACGACTGAGACTTCTTATTATGGAGAGACAAAGAATCCGTGGAATCTGGAGCATGTACCGGGTGGATCTTCCGGTGGCTCCTGTGCGGCAGTTGCGGCTCTGGAAGTACCATATGCTATTGGATCTGACACCGGCGGATCGATTCGTCAGCCAAGTTCTTACTGCGGAATCGTTGGAATCAAGCCAACCTACGGAACGGTATCCCGTTATGGACTGATCGCTTACGGATCATCTCTTGACCAGATCGGACCGGTTGCAAGGGACGTAACCGACTGTGCGACGGTTCTTGAGACCATCGCATCCCATGATGTAAAAGACAGCACTTCGGTAGAACGCCAGGACACGGATTTTACGAGTGCGTTGGTAAACGATGTAAAAGGGATGAAGATCGGTATTCCAAAAGATTATTTTGGAGAAGGTCTGGACGAAGAAGTGAAAAAACCGATTCTGGAAGCCGCAGAGGTTCTGAAAAATGCAGGAGCTGAGATTGAAGAATTTGATCTTGGACTTGTAAAATATGCGATTCCGGCTTATTATGTCATCGCATCAGCAGAGGCAAGCTCCAACCTGTCCCGATTTGACGGTGTGAAATACGGATACCGCACAAAGGATTATGAAGAGCTTCACCAGATGTACAAAAAGACCCGCTCCGAGGGCTTCGGACCGGAAGTAAAGCGCCGTATCATGCTGGGGTCTTTCGTACTCAGTTCCGGATATTATGATGCTTATTATCTGAAAGCACTCCGTACAAAAGCACTGATTAAAAAGGCATTTGACAGTGCATTTGCAAAATATGATATGATCCTGGCGCCGGCAGCACCGACGACAGCACCGAAGCTTGGAGCTTCCTTAAGTGATCCGATCAAAATGTATCTGGGCGACATTTATACGATTTCCGTCAACCTGGCAGGACTTCCGGGGATCAGTATTCCGGTTGGACAGGATGCGAAAGGACTTCCGGTTGGAATGCAGCTCATCGGAGACTGCTTCCAGGAGAAGAAGCTTTTTCAGGCAGCTTATACCTATGAGTGCCTGACAGAGAAAAAATGGGTATCTATGTACGACAAAACAGAAGCAGCCGGAAAGGAGGAAGCATAGATGTCAAAGCAGTATGAAACCGTAATCGGTCTGGAGGTTCACGTAGAACTTGCAACAAAGACAAAAATTTTCTGTGGATGCAGTACTGCATTCGGGGGCGCACCGAATACACATACCTGCCCGGTATGTACCGGTATGCCGGGCTCCCTTCCGGTATTAAATAAAAAAGTAGTAGAATATGCGATGGCAGTAGGACTTGCGACAAACTGTAAGATCACACAGGTGTGCAAATTCGATCGTAAGAATTATTTCTATCCGGATAACCCGCAGAACTATCAGATTTCACAGCTCTATCTGCCAATTGCGAGAGACGGCTATGTAGAGATTGAAGTCGGAGAGCAGAAGAAAAAAGTCCGGATCCATGAGATGCATATGGAAGAGGATGCCGGAAAGCTGATCCATGATGAGTGGGAGGACTGCTCTTTAGTCGATTATAACCGAAGTGGGGTTCCGCTGATCGAGATTGTATCGGAGCCGGATATGTGTTCGGCAGATGAAGTCATTGCTTATCTGGAAAAATTGCGTATGATCTGCCAGTATCTGGGAGCATCGGACTGTAAGCTTCAGGAAGGATCCATGCGAGCAGACGTCAATCTTTCGGTTCGTGAAGTAGGTGCTTCTGAGTTTGGAACGCGTACTGAGATGAAGAACCTGAACTCCTTTAAAGCGATTACACATGCGATCGAGGGAGAGAGACAGAGACAGATCGAACTCATCGAAGAAGGAAAGAAAGTCATTCAGGAAACCAGAAGATGGGATGATAATAAAGAATATTCTTATGCAATGCGTTCCAAAGAGGATGCGCAGGACTATCGCTATTTCCCGGAACCGGATCTGGTGCCGATCGTGATCAGTGATGAATGGATCCAGAAGATCAAAGATCAACAGCCGGAGCTGAGAAGTGAAAAACTTGCACGTTATGAGAAAGATTATGATATTCCACGTTATGATGCGGAGCTCATTACCGGAACGAAGAAGATGGCAGATCTCTTTGAGGCGACCTGTGCAATCTGCAACAAGCCGAAAAAAGTGTCCAACTGGCTGATGGTAGAAACCATGCGTCTGTTAAATGAAAACGGACAGGAGCCGGCAGATATTAAATTTTCACCGGAGAACCTTGCAAAACTGATCGAACTTGCAGACGCAGGAACCATCAACAGTTCTGTTGCAAAAGAGGTATTTGAAAAGGTATTTGCAGAGGATGTGGATCCGGAAAAATATGTAGAGGATCACGGACTGAAGACCGTCAACGATGAAGGTGCACTCCGCACACTTGCGGAAGAAGTGATTGCAAAGAATCCAAAGGCAGTGGAAGATTTCAAGGGTGGAAAAGAAAAAGCACTTGGCGCACTGGTTGGACAGATCATGAAGGCAATGAAAGGAAAAGCAAATCCGGGTATGGTTAATGAACTGCTCAGAGAGATGCTGAAATAAAAATCAGATTGACAGAAATCCTTTGCGGAATAAATAAAAAAACGAGTAAATGTCATGTGAAAAGACATTTGCTCGTTTTTTATTACATATACTGTATCTGCTCTTTCGCCGGTTCCGATGCCGGATTTTCAAAGAATTTCTCTTTTTCCGTCACTTCCAGTACTTCTCCATGATCCATGAAGATCACCTGATCGGCAATTCGCTTTGCCTGAGCCAGATTATGTGTGACGATGACGAAAGTATACTGGTCTTTCAACTCCAAAAGCGTTTCTTCGATTGCAATTGTATTCTTCATATCCAGTGCGGAGCACGGCTCGTCAAGGAGCAGGATCTCCGGACCGGCACAGAGGCTTCGTGCGATAGCAAGACGCTGCTTTTGACCGCCGGATAATTTGAGGGCGGATTTTTTCAGTTGATCTTTGACCTCATCGTAGAGTTTTGCTTTCTGCAGAGACTCTGTAATTTTTTCAGCAATCTCTTTCTTATTACGGACACCGTGGTATTTCAGTACATAAGACAGATTCTTTTCGATACTGTGCGGGAAAGCGATCGGCTGTTGGAAAACCATGCCAACACGCCTTCTGAGTTTTTCTTTCGGAAGAGATTTGATGTCGGTTCCTTCTAAAGTAATTGTTCCTGAGAGATAGCCGCCTTCTTCTTCTACCATCCGGTTCAGGGTTTTCAGAAAAGTTGTTTTTCCGCAGCCGGACTGACCAACGATGGCTGTAATCTGTCCTTTCGGGATCGTCAGGCTGATTCCGTGAAGAATTTCGTGTTTTCCAAATCCACATTTTAGATTTTCTATATTCAGCATATCAGTTGTCCTTTCGTAGATAGGTGATAAATTTACATATTAACTGGATGATGAGTAGGAAGAGCATCAGTACAAATGCGGTTCCATAAGCATAATCCAGAGAAAATCCGTTGTTCACAAGGATATACAGGTGATATGGAAGTGACATGAACGGATCGGAGAGAGAATGCGGAACATCTGCCTGCATGACAGCTCCGGTGTATAAAATTGGTGCAACGGCACCCATGCCGTATGCCATTCCAAGCGCAACGGTTCCGAGAAGCTCTACAGAGCAGACCGGAAGGATCAGTTTCCGGAGGGCATACTCACGGGAAAGTCCGAGACTTAGGGAGTTCTTCATATATTCACGCCCCTTCTCTTCCAGAATCTTTTCTGCTCGGATTGCAACAAAAGGAATGATCATTGCTGCAACACACAGTGCCGAACACAGAAGGCTGCGGTTAAGTCCAAAACGGTAGATCAGAAGCGTATATCCAACCAGCCCGAACAGGATCGAAGGGATTCCGGAAAGCCCGGTGATCGCCATATTTACAAGGACGGAAAATCGTTTTCCGGTGCTGTAAAATACAAGATAAATGGCAGCGCCGATACCAAGGACACCGCCGATCAGTGCGGAAAGTGCGCCAAGGTAAATGGAACCCATCAGTGCCGGATAGATACCGCCTGCAGTTCCAAGTGGAACACCGGCAGGCTTGTCCAGAAGGAAGGACAGGCTAAATACTTTTTTCCCTTTCCAGAAGACATAAAGGAAAAGGAAGAGTGTAACAACGATCACGCAAAGTCCGAGTATACTGAGAATCAGGCGTGTGAAAAATTTCTGCAGTTTAGTTTTCATGGGTGGCAAGCCTCCTTTTCAGAAGATAGCTGATACCGAGTACGATGAAAAGAATCACAAGCAGCACAGCATTTGCAACGTAAAGTACGGAGAGGTGAAGGCTTCCGTATTCAATACTTCCCATTTCCAGTGCGGTGAGGGCTGGAAGTGTCTGACCACGTCCAAGGAGTTTGGGATAAATCGGGGAATTACCGATTACCATCATGACGGCCATTGTCTCGCCAAGTGCGCGGCCGAATGCCATCATGGCACCTGCAATGATTCCCGGCCGGATTGCCGGAAGAATAAAATGCAGCAGGGTAAATTCTCTGGAGAATCCAAGTGTGATCGCACTGAACTCGTAAGTCTTTCGTGCAGTCTGTAAAGATTCATGACAGGTGGAAATAACGAATGGTAAAAGCATGATCCCCAGCACGATCCCGGCTGCCAGGATACATTGACCGGCTGCCATATGGAGGTGGGTGGCAAAGGCTTTTACAAGAACCGTAAGTCCGATAAATCCGAAGATGACGGACGGGATTCCTGCAACCAGATCGATGAACGCAAGGAATATGGATGCCACCTTTTTCGGAAGGTAATAGTCCAGAAAGCAGGCACAGGCAACGCCGAAGATGAGTGCGAGGACAACTGCGATCGCTGAGACATAAAGGGTACCGGCAATCGCAGGTAAAAGTCCGTACTGCGGTTTCTGACTGACAGGGCGCCATTCAGTGGTAGGCAGGAATATTTTGATTCCAAGCTGTGAAATGGCAGGAATACTTTCCTTCACAATATGGATCATCATGACTGCCATCAGTGCCGTTACGAGAAAGGCAGCCAGATAAACGATTCCTTTGCTGAATTTATCTGAAAGTTTCTTAAACATAGTAAATCCTTTCTAGGTATGATGCAGGACAGACAGCGCTGTCCGGATACAAATCAAAATTGACCCCTGGGATTAACCAGCGACATATAGCAAGAAAAAGGGGTGTGTCTTTGCACACCCCCTTCAATATCGGAAGATTATTTCATAGGAATGAATCCCATATCTTCTACAGTTTTCTGTCCTTCATCACCAAGAACGTAATCAAGGAAAGCCTGCTGTACATCTGTCGGATCACCAGAACCTACAAGAAGAAGTGGTCTCTGGATGATGTAAGATCCATCAAGAATGTTTTCTTTTGTTGCAGCAACACCGTTTACTTTCAGTGGAGTTACTTTTCCTTCATTCTGGTTAGCAACACCAAATGAAGCATATCCGATTGCGTACTGGTTATCAATGATATCCTGAACAAGTTCACCCATAGAAGAAGCCTGGATCGCATCCGCTTTTACTTCTGTGTCACCCATGATATTCTTCTGGAATACTTCGTGAGCTCCACCATTGATATCACGTGTAATAACAACAACTTCTTCGTCAGGAAGAGATGAGTCAAGATCTTTCCATGTAGCATATTCGCCGGAGAAAAGTCCTACGATCTGTTCCGTTGTAAGGTTATCAAGAACATCATTTACCGGATTAGCCGGGTTTACTGCGATCGTCAGAGCATCGATACCAACCTGGTATTCTTTTTCATCTTTGATTGCTTCTTTTTCTTCATCCTTTACGCTTCTTGCAACCATACCAAATGTTGCAGTTCCATCGATAACGGCTTTGGTTCCCTGTCCGGATCCGCCTGCTGAAACGTAGATTGCGATATCTTCTTTTGGAAGAGATGAATCATATGCATCCCATGTTCCATAAGTATCAAAGAAAGTAGTAGCCATAGAAGTGATAACCGGTGCTAAAGTAGAAGATCCGTTAAATAAGATCTGGTTACTTTCTGTATCGGCAGAAGCTTCTGTCTTTGCACCCTCTTCTTTTTTGCTGTCAGCAGAATCTGACTTGCTGCTTCCGCATCCTACTGCCATAGATGATACCATAGCAAGTGTAAGAGCGATTGATAAAAATCTCTTTTTCATTGTATGTATTCCTCCCTGAATAAAATTTACATATCTAAAATATAAATTTAACATTCTTTTAATAAAATGTATGTTGCATGGACAACATTTTTTATAGATAATTTGAATGAATTATATAGAATATATCTATACACTAAATATCTATGGAAGGAATGGGAAAGTCATGCTATACTGTACATACGAATATGTGTTTGGTTTTTATTCTACGGGAACTTCCTGTGAAATAAAAGGTATTGCGTGCCATAGGTTCACATTTTTTAAATTATGGAGGAATTCATGACGGAAGAAATTAAAAAGCTGATCATTTATACAAGAAAAATGAAGAAAAGGGAGCCGTTGTACCGGGACTACCCGGAGGAGTTCCGGGAAGAAATCCGGGGATATCTGGAAAGCAACCATATTTCCAGACTCTATGCACATCAGGTTGAGATGTTTGAGAAGGTCAGAGCCGGAGAAAATGTGGTTATTACGACTTCGACGGCAAGTGGAAAGACGCTTGCCTTTCTGCTCCCGGTATTGCAGGAAATTCTGGAAGACCCGCTGACACGTGCGATTTTTGTTTACCCGACCAAGGCACTGGCAAGTGACCAGTACCGCGCGATGCAGTCGATTTTGAAATTTTTCGGAGAGGGAAGAGTTTCAGCAGGCGTGTACGATGGAGATACCAAACCTGCCGAGCGGACAAGGATCCGCAAGAGTGCAAATATTATCCTGACCAATCCGGAGATGCTGAACTCGGCATTCCTTCCGAATCACAGCAATTACGGGTTTGACGCGATTTTTGCAAATTTACGATATGTAGTGATCGATGAGCTTCATTCTTATCGCGGTGCTTTCGGAGCACATCTGGCAAATATTTTCCGGAGAATGCACCGGATTTGCCGGTATTACCATTCGAATCCGCATTTTCTGTGCAGTTCCGCGACGATCGCCAATCCGCTAGAGCTTGCCGAAAAGATCTGTGGAAGCGGATTTACGCTGATTGACCGGGATGGATCGCCGGCACCGGAGAAGGAATACTGTATTATCCAGCCGCCGGAGATCAAGGGGAATAATGACAAAGTATACGGAAGGATTGCGGCGTCAACCGTGGCAGCAGGACTGATACCGGAGCTGGTGGAAGAGGATCATCATTTTATCACCTTTGGACGCTCCAGAAGAAATGTAGAAGTTATTCTAAAAGAAGCAAAGGATAAATTAGATGCTGCCGGATTTCTTGGAATGGCGCGGGTGGGCGGCAAGAATCCGGCAGATCTGATCGCAGGATACCGTGGCGGTTATACCCCGCTGGAGCGAAAAGAGATTGAGCGGAAGATGACGGAGGGAGAACTGACCGGGCTGGTATCGACGAATGCACTGGAGCTTGGGATCGACATCGGAAAGCTGGATGCAACTGTGATTGTCGGTTATCCGGGGACAAGGGCGTCCTTCTGGCAACAGAGTGGACGTGCCGGACGAAGCGGCAGTGCCTGTGTCAATTATCTGATCCTGGAAAATGAACCGTTTGACCAGTACATTGCCATCGATCCGGAATGGCTGTTCTCAAGAGAAAGTGAAAATGCGATCGTGGATCCGGACAATCTTCTGATCGAGCTTGCACATCTGCGCGCAGCGGCTGCTGAGATGCCACTTTCACTGGATGATATTGCACTTTTTCCGGATCTTGGAGAAATGATTCCGGTACTTTTAAGCGCCGGAGAAGTAAAAAGCCTTGCCGGAAGATTTGCCTGGGCGGGACCTGCATTTCCGGCAGGGGATTACAGCCTGCGTAATATGGACAAGACCAGGTTCAAGCTACTTGCGCAGGAGGACGGACATGAGATCACGGAGATGGACGAATCCCAGGCATACCATGAGATCCATCCGGGTGCTGTATATATGCATGATGGTGCATCCTATGAGATCACGAAGATGGATCTGGTCAGCCGGACAGCTTACGCCATTCCGTTTACAGGGGATTATTATACGGTACCGGCAGGACAGGAAGAGACGCGTATCCTGCATGTATTTCAGGAGGACGCTTACCAGAGGACGGAAATCCGTTTTGGAGATATCAATGTAAACGAAATCATTGCCATGTACAAGAAACTGCAGTTCCATAACCATCAGAATCTGGGCTATGTGACGCTGACACAGCCGCTTCAGAAGGATTATGGCACGGAAAGCACCTGGCTTACAATGCCGGAGAATGTTGTCATAGTCTACCGGAGTCTTCTTTTGCCAAATCGGATGGGAGAGCTGGTGCTGAACAATCATTTTGACGGAATGCAGTATGCGATCAAGAATGCGGTAATGATGGTGACGATGACGGAACGGGATGATATCGATGTGACCATGTCCAACAATGCGACCATTCCGGATGAGTTCCGGGAGGAAAAGGTGTCCCTCTTCATTTATGACAAATATGAGGGCGGACTTGGTTATTCGGAGAAGATCTATGATCTGATTCCGGAAATTCTGGAAAGTGCGATTAAAATGGTCAGCGGCTGTCCGTGTGAGGATGGCTGTCCGGCATGCGTAGGTGACTACAATCTGGATAAGAAGACGGTTCTGTGGGGACTTGATAATCTTCTGGAAGAGAGCGAACCGCCGGTTTATCTGAAGAAAAATATCAAAGAGCCACAGCCTGTGATCCGGAAAGAATTTTCTTTCTTCAATCTGCCGGATGAGTGGGAGAAGGTCTGTTATGCCGTGGTCAAAAATGGCGAGGCAGGAGGGCAGTTCCTGAAGACCATTAAAAAAGTCAGTACAGAAGGACACAAGCTGATCCTGACGATGGAAAATGAATTTTATGCAAAATGGCTGATGGAGCCGGATAACCTCCAAAGTCTGACCAATACCTTGCGGTATCATGTGATCTGTCCGGCGGATATGCAGATCCGGGTACGGTATGAAGCGAAAATGGATGAGCAGGAGAAAAAAGAACGACAGAAGAAGAGAGACCGTTTGCAAAGGCGATATGATGAACAGCTTGGAAATGAATAATATAGAAGAAATAAAAACTTTAAATCCTTACCAGCAGGAGGCGGTGCTGGATGAAAGCCCGGCATGTCTGGTAAATGCAAATGTAGGGAGCGGAAAGACAACAGTGCTGATCGAGAAAGTGCGGCATCTGCATGAGAAAAAGCAGGTTTCGTATGAGAAAATGGCAGTGCTTACCTTTACCAACAAGGCGGCAGATGAGATCGCAGAACGTCTATCCAGAAAAGAAGCAGAGCTTACGGAAGAAGAACTGTGGGGATTTGGAACCTTTCACAGTGTTGCCTTAAGGATTCTGCGAAGATTTCTTCCGGAAAAGGCAGAAGACGGAACAAAATTGGAAGAATGGAACCGGGAATTTACCGTTATCACACCGGAAGATGAAATGGAAATGGTGCTTGCCATCGCAAAAGAAGGCGGTTATAAGATCAAATACCAGAACCGTCTGAAAAAGCGGATGGAAGAGGATTACGCGGCATATCGGAAAGGAAGAACACAGGGAAAATACAAAGATGATCTGTTTCAGATTTTTCCGCTTCTTGAGAAGGCAAAAAGACAGCAGAATAAAATGTCCTTTGCAGATCTTCTGGAAGAAGGAACGCAGGTGGCAAAAGAGCAGGAAGCGGTGCTGGATCTTAAGTGGATCATTGTCGATGAGGTACAGGACAGTGACGAAAAACAGCTGAAATTTCTGGAGGCGTTAAAAGGCACACAGACCCACTTTTTTGCGGTGGGGGATCCGAATCAGGTGATCTACAGCTGGAGAGGAACCGGACCGAATATGTTCTTCCTGATCAAGCACAGATTTGGCGCAAAAGAACTGACTCTGCCGGTTAACTATCGGTCCGATGAAGTGATCCTGGAAGCGGCGAACCGGTTTCTTCAGTTTGGAGGAAAGATTGAGGGAAGTGGCGAAAGAGGGGAGAAGATTCTGGTAAGGAATCATTATGATCCATTTATCGAGGCAGAGTATCTGACAGAGCGGATCCGTGAGCTTCATGAGCAGGGACTTCCTTACCGGGAGATTGCGGTTTTCTACCGGGTGCAGAAGCAGGCAGAGATTCTGGAAAAAGTATTTGAAAGAGCAGAACTTCCTTATGTTCTTCCGGCAAAACAGAAAGAGGATGAGGATCCGGTTCCGGAAAGACCTCATATGATCCGGGAGTATGTTGCAGAAGGGAAGCTGAATGCGGTTTCAGGCGAACATACGATGGAAAAAGCGGCGGATACAGAACGACAGACGGAGGAAGAAGACGCAGTTCATCTTATGACACTGCATGCCTCAAAAGGTCTGGAATTTGACTATGTATTCATCATCGGAATGAATCAGGGACTGCTCCCGCTTCGCTGCAAAAGCATAGAACAGGAAGAAGAGGAGCGCCGTCTGTTCTTCGTAGGACTGACCCGTGCAAGGAAAAATCTGGAACTTTCCTATTATACAAATCCGACGATCCCGGGGACATATGAGACACCAAGCAATTATCTGCGGATGCTGCCGGAGGAGCTGCTCGACTGGGAAGAAAAGCCGGGAAGTGAGTCGCGGAAAGCGAATCTGCAGAAACTGCGGAAAGATACGCGGGAGCTGATCAGGGAGAAAAAGCAGGAGGAAGAAGAACAGAAAGAAACACGGAAGCCAGAGCGAAAAGGCAGACATCCGAAGTACGGGGAAGGGGAGATTATTTCTGAGGACGAGATGATGATCGAACTGGAATTTCCGGGATATGGAAAAAAACAATTTCTGAAAGCATTTGGCGAAGTGGAAGTTTTGAAAGGCTTATAGAAAAACGGAAGAGGAAATGGAATTTGCAAGACAGTTGCAGGCTACTGTTGATCCGGCTATCAAAGATAGAGATCAGAGAATGTATGAAGCAAAAGAAAAGGCATTAGCAGATGGTGTTGTTTCCAGAAATGCCTGGGAAAAAGCACCGCTTACTGCTTCTTCGGACAGTGGAGATGTGAGCCAGATGATGCCGATGAACCTCTTTACTGCAGTTTGCTGGCCGGTTGGTGTTGCACCGCATACCTGGCAGAGCTGTGCATCTGCCGGAAGCACGATCGGACAGAAAGGTGCATTTTACGCAGCGAAAGTCATTGCAGCAACAGCATATGACCTGTATACACAGCCGGAACTGCGAAAAGAAATTCAGGACGAATTCGATGCGCAGGACAGAGAACCATATGCACCGATGTATGAGGGTGAATAAGAACAAGAAAAAGTAAAGAAAAAAGATCCCGGAGCCGTGAGGTTTCCGGGATTTTTATGAGGAAAAAAAGTAAGTGTGTGACTGGATTTGACAAGAATTTTCATGGATGTTACACTGAGAAAATAGGAGAAAAACAGACTGTGTGAGGGGGATAAGTGCAGTCAGGCAGGAGACAGAAATGGGTATCGCAATACAGGAATTATTATCGCAGGAATATTTTAAGGATTTTTACGTTCTGGCGGGGGCAAAGGGACTGCACCGTGAGATCCAGGGGATCACAGTTATGGAGGCACCGGATGCATTCCACTGGACAAAAGGGAAGGAACTGGTACTTTCATCAGGGTACGTTATTGCAAAGGAACCGGATTGTATTGAAAAAGCGTTCCGGGAGGGAAGTGTCCAGAAATCAGCGGGAATGATGATCAAAAGAGAACGATATCTGGAGAAGATACCGGAGGAGATACTGGAGCTTTTTGAACAGTATGAGGTGCCCCTTATCTCCATGCCATTTTCAGCACCATGGATGGAAGTGATGAGCCAGATTAATACTGCTGTGCTGAACCGGACCATACGCAGGCTGCGGATCAATACCAGTCATATGACATTTCAAATGTCGAATTTTTCATATAAAGAGCAGAAGATCAAGCGGATCCTGCAGGCGATGGAGGCTGAGATGGGCTTCCCGGCATTTTTATATGATTTTGTAGAAGAAGAGGCGTATTACAGTTCGATGAATTTTCAGAAGATAGCGAAAGGATTCGGACTTGAAACAGAGGATTTCTGGGAGCCGTCAATGCCGTATACCCGGCATACGCTTTGTGATTACATGGACATGGTGAGATACCGTCTTGTGAATCAGAGTCACCAGGAGGGACCGAGAATCAGCTGGATACGGGTCCCGATTTCTGTAAATGGAAGTGTACAGGCGTATTTTGCCGTGATGGAAGCGCGGGAATTCCTGGATTATTATGATGAGTACAGTATCCGGATTGCCTATCTGATGCTGCAGGGATTATATGAGCAGATCGTAGCGGCACAGAACATGGGAAATATCGGATTTGAGAACTTTGTGTTATATGCTTTGAGTGCAACGGAAGATGATACACAGAAGATGATGTTTCAGGCGAATGTACAGGGAATTTCCATGAGTACAAAATACAGGTATGTATTGTTCCGGCGCGCGGACAATCAGGAAGAACTTCCAAACCGGAGAAAAGAGATCCTTGAGGCTTACAGGAAAAGCAGTCTGATCAAATATGCCAGAATCGCAATGATCGGAGAAAATGTGGGAATTCTTTTTTTGGAGGACAGAGAAGAAGACTGGGAGAAAGGTCATATCCTTGCACTTCTGGAAGAATTCCGGAGAAGAGTTCTGAAGAGCTGTCCGGAGACGGCACTGGAATTTGGTTATTCACTGGATGCCGCTTCTCTTGGGCATATCCGTCAGAGCATAGAGAAATGTCAGAAAGCACTGAATATGGGGAAAATGATTTATCCAAGCCTTTTTGCATGGGAGTATTCTCAGCTTGGTGCACTTGCATGGCTGGATATTCCGGAAGAAGAGCTTACTCATATGCTCTCGGCTTACAGTGTACTCCTGAAAGATGAAAAGAATATCGAGCTTTTAAAGACTTTAAAAGTATATCTGGAAAATAATATGAACTACAGCGCAACAGCTGAAAAATTATATGTACATATCAATACGATCAGGAAGAGGATCGACAAGGTAAACGAACTTCTGCAGATTGACTGGAGCGATAATATTGCACGGATGAATGCAGAGCTTTTATTGCGCTTTTTGAATCTGGAAGAAAAAATTTAACGTTTCCTTGAACAAGAATTGATGATTTTCAGGGCAAAAGATGATACAATATATATTGTGTGAAAAAAAGACAAAAAGGGAGATGCCTATGCCAAAGAAACAGAAGGCAAAGATAAAGCAGAAAAATAAGTGCCCTGAAAAGCTGATCCGGACAGAGGCTGCAAAAGAGATTGCAGAGATAGACCGTTCGCTTCAGGATCAGAAGTATCAGCTCAGATGCAGAGCTGCAATCGATCTTCTTACAGCAAAGTTGAATATGATAAATGCAGATCTTTCGCGCAAGAAACGCCATGTTGTGATCAACCAGATCAGCAGCAGAGTGAAGACGGCAGAGAGTATTTATACAAAACTGATCCGGAAAGGCCTGGAGCCGGATTTTGACACGGCAAGAGCAGAACTGAAGGATTTGATCGGAATCCGCGTGGTCTGTCCATTTGAAGATGAAGTGTACGAGGTCGCAGACCGTCTGAAAGCGCAGGGAGATGTACAGATCATCCGTGAGAAAGATTATATTAAGAATCCCAAAAAGAACGGATACAAGAGTCTTCACATGATCGTGGAGGTCCCAATTTATTCATCCAAAGGACCATTGAAGGAAAAGGTGGAGATCCAGCTCCGTACGGTGGCAATGGATTACTGGTCTGTGCTCGAGTACCAGATATTTTATAAGAAGACAGAGAATGAAGAGGTTGCAAAGGAATTAAAAACCTATGCAGATGAAATTTCTGAGCTGGATGCAAAAATGCTGAAACTCAGGGATAAGATTGAAAAAATGTAGTAGAAACACAGGGAAAGAATGTGCGAAGGCGCATTCTTTTTTTGATACAATCAGGAAATCAATTGCATAGGCATTCCAGTTAGGTTATAATCTAGTACAGTATGGACAGATAAATTACAGAATGGATATGAGGAAATACCATGAAAATGATCAAGACAGATAAACTTGTATTTGAATATGCAAAGCGTGACGAAGAAGGTAATATTATAGGGAAAAGCCGCGCTATTGATGAGGTATCGCTGGATATCGAGCCGGGACAGTTTATTGCGATCCTGGGACATAATGGCTCTGGGAAGTCTACACTTGCAAAGCATATGAATGCCCTGCTGGTTCCGTCAGACGGAACCATGTGGGTAGACGGAATGGACACGAAGGAAGATGAACATCTGTGGGATGTACGTCAGAGCGCCGGAATGGTATTCCAGAATCCGGATAATCAGATCATAGGAACGGTCGTTGAGGAAGACGTGGGATTTGGTCCGGAGAACCTGGGCGTGCCGACAGAGGAGATCTGGCAGAGAGTGGAAGATAGCCTGAAAGCGGTTGGGATGATTGAATACCGTCACCATTCACCGAATAAATTGTCCGGGGGGCAAAAGCAGAGGGTTGCAATCGCCGGTGTCATGGCAATGCGTCCAAAGTGTATTGTACTGGATGAGCCAACTGCGATGCTGGATCCGAATGGAAGAAAAGAAGTACTTCGAAGCGTGATGGAGCTGAGAAAAAGAGAACACATTACAGTGATTCTGATCACCCATTATATGGAAGAGGTTGTAGATGCAGACCACGTATTCGTAATGGATCACGGTCATGTGGTAATGCAGGGAACACCGAGAGAAATCTTTTCACAGGTGGATACTTTAAAGCACTACAGACTGGATGTGCCGCAGGTGACGATCCTTGCTGATGAACTGAGAAAAAGAGGACTTGATATTCCGGCGGGAGTTTTGAAGAAGGAAGAATTGGTGGAGATATTATGTCGATTAAATTAGAACATATCAATTATGTATACAGTGAAGGAACTGCATATGAAAAGCATGCGCTGAAGGATGTATCCCTGGAAATCCCACACGGTGAATTTGTCGGGATCATTGGTCACACCGGCTCCGGTAAATCGACACTGATCCAGCACCTGAACGGACTGATCAAGGCGACAAGCGGAGCACTTTATTACAACGGAGAGAATATTTACGGAGAAAACTATAACTTACGTGAGCTGCGAAATCAGGTCGGGCTGGTCTTTCAGTATCCGGAGCATCAGCTTTTTGAGGTCAATGTACTTCAGGATGTCTGTTTTGGACCGAAGAATCAGGGACTTTCACCGGAAGAATGTGAAAAGCGGGCAAGAGAGGCGTTGCAGCTTGTTGGTCTCAAAGAAAAATATTTCGATCATTCCCCGTTTGATCTGTCAGGCGGGCAGAAAAGACGTGCAGCGATCGCAGGTGTACTGGCAATGCGTCCGAAGGTACTGGTTCTGGATGAACCGACTGCAGGACTGGATCCGAAGGGAAGAGATGAGATCCTGGATCAGATTGCCTATCTGCACGAAAAAGCAGACATGACTGTCATTTTAGTTTCCCACAGTATGGAAGATATTGCAAAATATGTGGATCGTATTATTGTGATGAATAAAGGCAGCGTCATGTTTAATGATGTGCCAAAGAAAGTGTTTGCACACTACAAAGAACTGGAGAGTGTGGGACTTGCGGCACCACAGGTAACGTACATCATGCATGCGCTGAAGGAAAAGGGAATGGATGTTCCGACAGATGCAACCACGATAGAAGAAGCAGCGGATGGCATTATGAAAGCACTGAAGAAGGAGAGGGCAGCCAAATGATTCGAGACATAACGATTGGACAATATTATCCGGCTGACAGCCGTATCCATAAGCTGGATCCGCGTGTGAAGATTGTATGCACACTGCTGTATCTGATTTCTCTTTTTACATTTAAAAGTATTTTGGGATATGTACTTGCGACTGTGTTCCTGTTTGGATGCATTAAGCTGGCGAAGGTACCGTTTAAATTCATTGTCAGAGGACTGAAGCCAATTATCATTCTGCTTCTGATCACAGTATGTTTCAACTTATTTCTGACACCGGGCGGAAAGACACTGGTCCATGTGGGCTTTATCAAGATCACGGAGTACGGCTTAAGCACAGCGGTTTATATGGCGGTCCGGCTGATCTATCTGATTATGGGATCCTCACTTATGACACTGACAACTACACCGAATTCACTGACAGATGGTCTGGAGAAGCTTCTTCACCCATTGAATAAGCTCCATGTACCGGTACATGAGATTTCGATGATGATGTCGATCGCACTTCGTTTTATTCCGATCCTTCTGGAGGAAACGGATAAGATCATGAAGGCACAGATTGCCAGAGGTGCGGATATGGAAAGTGGAAATCTGATCCAGAAGGCAAAGGCAATGATTCCGATCCTGGTTCCGCTCTTTGTATCTGCATTCCGCCGTGCCAATGATCTTGCAATGGCAATGGAAGCAAGATGTTATCGCGGTGGCAATGGCAGAACCAAGATGAAACCTCTGATTTATAAGAGTGCTGACCACATGGCATACCTGATTACGATCCTGTATGTTATGATCGCATTTGTTGTTGGAAGATATGTTCCATTCAAGCTGTGGATCTTTTAAGGAGTCATAAGATGAGAAGAATCAGATTAACAGTGGCTTATGATGGAACAAATTATTGTGGCTGGCAGATCCAGCCAAATGGAATTACGATCGAGGAAGTGCTGAATAAGGCAATCTGTAAGCTCACCGGAGAAGAGATTCAGGTGATAGGGGCGAGCCGGACGGATTCCGGGGTTCATGCAAGAGGAAATATTGCTGTGTTTGACACGGAAAGCAGGATACCGGCAGAACGTTTTTCTTATGCCCTGAATCAGCGTCTTCCGAAAGATATTGTAGTTGTAAAATCAGATGAGGTGGATCTTAACTGGCATCCACGTTATCAGGATACTCTGAAAACCTATGAATATCATATCATCAATACGAAAGTGCCGATTCCGACAGAGAGGCTTTATAATTACTTTGTAAGTTTTGACCTGGACGTGGGGCAGATGAGACGCGGAGCGGCTTATCTGGAAGGAGAACACGATTTTGCACCATTTTGCTGTATCCGTACTAATGCAAAGACAACGGTGCGGACAATCACGGATTTGCAGATTCTGCAAAGCGGAGAGCATATTACGATCCGGATTACGGGAAATGGATTTTTGTATAACATGGTGCGCATCATAGCCGGGGTACTGGTGCGTGTCGGAAGAGGATTTTACGAACCGGAAAAGGTAAAGGAACTTTTGGAAGGTGGAGAAAGAACCAGGGAAGCGGTTACGGCACCGCCACAGGGACTCTGCTTGATGGAAATCCGCTATCAGAATGAAGAATAGTGCATGAGTCTGCTTTTTAGGCAGGCTCATTTTTTTACAGGAAATTCCGAATAGAAGGTACTACATATCGGAGAAATTTTACAATAGAAAAACTCTATAGAGAAGTCGGTCTATCCGGATAAACAATAAGTAAAACAGGCAGTTTTATTGAAGAAATATTATGAAAATGTTATCCTAATAACCAGAGGCATTTTGGAAAAACAGCATAGAAACAGGATGTTATTAAAGAGAGAAAAGGGAAGAAATATGAATTATGTAGGAATTGATATCGGATCAACAGCATCCAAGGTTGTTGTTGAAGGAGATAAGAAAGAACATTTCGTACTGCCGACAGGATGGAGCAGCAAAGAGACTTGCGAAAAGATCAAGAATAAGCTGCTTGAGATGGGGGTAGATGTTACCTCAGATGATACAAAGGTAGTTGCTACAGGATATGGAAGAATCGCAGTTGATTTTGCAGATCATGTAATTACAGAGATTACCTGCCATGCCAGAGGTGGTCGTGAACTTGCAGGGGGGGACTGTTCGATCATTGATGTGGGAGGACAGGATACGAAGGTGATCATTGTACAGAATGGAATGGTATCCGATTTCCAGATGAATGATAAATGTTCGGCGGGAACAGGAAAGTTTCTGGAGATCATGGCGAACCGCCTGGGTGTTACGATTAATGAATTATTTGATATGGCGGCAGCAGGAGAAGTTATTCCGATCAGCTCACTTTGTACGGTATTTGCCGAATCTGAGGTGATTAACTATATCGGAGAAGGAAAAAAGCGTGAAGATATTGCGGCCGGAGTTGTAGATTCTGTTGCCAATAAAGTAGTGCAGCTTGCGCAGAAAAAGGAACTTGGAGACAGAGTGATCCTGACTGGAGGACTCAGTCATAGCATTTATTTCACAGGAATCCTGTCAGACAAGCTGGATCAGAAAGTGGAATCAGAAGAGTTTGGCCGTTTTGCGGGGGCATACGGGGCAGCACTTCTTGCCAGAGAAAAAAAGGATAAAAGGAGATAATGAAAATGGAACTGATTAAAGATTTACCAGAGGTATTTGAGGAATTCGCAGAGCAGAGACAGAAATCGTTTCTGGCTGTCAAGGAGTTAAAAGAGAAAGGGGTTCCGGTTGTTGGATCGTACTGTACATACTTCCCGAAAGAGATTGCAATGGCGATGGGGGCAGGATGCGTAAGCCTTTGCTCAACTTCTGATGAGACAATTCCGGAAGCAGAGAAAGATCTTCCGAAGAACCTCTGTCCGCTGATCAAATCAAGCTATGGATTTGCAAAGACAGACAAATGTCCGTTCTTCTATTTCTCAGATGTAGTAGTTGGGGAAACAACCTGTGATGGTAAGAAGAAGATGTATGAATATATGTCAGAATTCAAAGATGTATTTATCATGGAACTTCCGAATAGCCAGAGAGAACCGGGACTTCAACTCTGGAAGGGCGAGATCATCCGTTTCAAGGAATATCTGGAACAGAAATTTGGCGTGACGATCACGGAAGAGCAGATCCGTGAAGCTGTAAAGACAGAGAATCAGGCACGTCGATCCTTAAAGAAACTTTATGAAGTAATGAAATATGATCCGGCTCCGATCAAAGGACAGGATTTGTTCAAAGTTCTGTACGGAAGCACCTTCAAATTTGACCGTTCCCTGATCCCGGGTGAAGTGGATGCTCTTACTGCGAAGATTGAAAAAGAATATGCAGAGGGCAAAAGAGAAGAGAAGAAACCACGTATCCTGATCACAGGATGTCCAATCGGAGGAGCAACTGAAAAAGTAATCCGTGCCGTAGAAGACAACGGCGGTATTGTTGTAACTTTTGAAAATTGCAGCGGTGCAAAATCCATTGACAAGCTGGTAGACGAGGACGCAGAAGATATCTACGATGCAATCGCAAGAAGATACCTTAGCATTGGATGTTCTGTTATGACGCCGAACCCGAATCGTCTGGAGCTTCTTGGAAGACTGATCGACGAATATCAGGTAGACGGTGTGGTAGATATGATCCTTCAGGCCTGTCATACCTACAATGTGGAGACCAATACCATCCGCAAGTTTGTAACAGGTGAAAAGGGAATTCCGTATATCAGTGTGGAAACCGATTACTCTCAGGCAGACATCGGACAGCTGAACACCAGACTTGCTGCGTTTGTTGAGATGCTGTAAATGGAGAGTATGATGAAGAGAAATGCGTTTCAGTTCCGCAGGGCGAATGAGGAGGATCTTCCTGAAATTTGTCGTATAGTAAAGCTTGCCGGAGAAAGTGTTCCCGTGAAAGAATGGTTTGAGGCAGAGGATGAAGAATTTCTTGCAAAGCATATCCGTGAGGAAGGATTTACCCTTTTGGCAAAGAAAAATGGACAGACTGCAGCAATCATGATTGTCCGTATTCCCGGACTGGCAGAGGACAACCTGGGAGAATATCTGAAGATTTCCAGGGAAGAAATGAAGCGGGTTGCGCATCTGGAGATTGCTGTTGTAGTACCGGAGTATCAGGGATACGGACTGCAATATGAGCTTTTCTGTCAGTCAGAAGCAATCGTAAAAAATAAGCAGATGAGGTATCTGATGGCAACAGTCCATCCGGATAATATATACAGTTTTCGCAATATGGAGAAGCTTGGAATGAAGGCAGTTCTCGAGACAAAGAAGTATGGCGGGAAACGAAGATATGTTATGAGTAAAACATTAGAATCTTAGAAAGAAACGAAAGAGCTTATGGAAAATGTAATGGCACATTTTCCATAAGCTCTTTTTGAATACAAGTATGAATTGTAAAATGAAAAAGTTTCTTAACTAACAACTTAAATGTTGACATACTAACTTGCGGTAATATAAACTATTCTAAGTTAGAAAGTGCAAACAAGAGGAAACAGAATGAAATTCAAAAATAAAATCATTGTGGTCTGTCTGTGCGCATCTGTATTCGCGGGTGGATGCGGTCAAGGTGGTCAGAATACAACAAAGAGTAAAAATAGTGAAGGAACAGCCAGTTCGAAGGAAAGTACAGAACGAACCTCTCAGGATAATGAGGCATCAAAAGACATTTTTGCAATGGATACCTATATGACAGTGACAGCATATGGAGAAAAAGCACAGGATGCGGTGGATGCCGCTGAAGCAGAGATTGAAAGATTAGATACACTTTTATCAACGGGAAATGCAGACAGTGAGATTGTAAAACTGAATGAACAGAAAAGTGCAACACTTTCAGAAGATGGCGGATATCTTGTGAAGCGCGCACTGGAACTGAATAAGGAAACGGATGGGGCATTTGATATCGCAATTTATCCGGTTATGGAGGCGTGGGGATTTCCGATACAGAATTTCCGTGTCCCATCAGCTGACGAACTGACAGGGCTTCTGAAGCATGTGGATGCAGCGAAGATCTCATACGATAAGGATACGAGAGAAATCTCTTTTGAAGATGACCAGATGAAAATCGACCTTGGAGGAATTGCAAAAGGCTATACTTCTTCGCGGATTATGGATATTTTCAAAGAAAACGGGATTACAAGTGGTCTGGTAAATCTGGGTGGAAATGTACAGGCACTCGGAACCAAGACAGACGGAAGTAACTGGCGGGTTGCGGTACAGAGTCCGGACGACACAGAGGATTATCTGGGAGTTTTATCCATTCGGGATAAAGCGGTGATCACATCTGGTGGATATGAACGCTATTTTGAACAGGATGGTGTGACCTATCATCACATTATTGATCCAAAGACCGGATATCCGGCAGAGAACGGACTGGTATCTATCACGATCGTAAGCTCGGACGGAACCCTTGCAGATGGGCTTTCCACCTCCCTTTTTATCATGGGAGAAGAAAAAGCGGCAGAGTTCTGGAAGGCGCACAGTAATGAGTTTGAGGCGATCTTTGCGACAGATGATGGGACGATTTATGTGACAGAAGGTCTGAAAGACAGCTTTACAACGGATCTTGACATGAAGGTTATTACGAAATAATTTGCGTGAAATGAGAGGATAATGAGAGATGGACATCAAAGAAACCGGTAAAAAATTAAAACCGTTTGCACCCGTTCTTTCAGTTGCACTGGTTACGGCGTGCGTGGCAGGCTCTTTAAGTGGATATGAGGCTCCGGTCTATGCAGCGACACAGGAAGAAACACCGGTAAAAAAAGAAGAAACAAAAGAGAAGAAAGAAGAAAAAAAGACAGCAGCCAAAGGAACATTTGACTTGGAGGATGGTGTGTATAAGGGAACCGGAACCGGGTATGCAGGAGACATCACCGTATCGGTACTGATCAAGGACAAGCAGATCGTTTCGATTGATATTCTGAGCTCTTCCGATGATGCGGCGTTTTTCACGCGTGCGAAAGCGGTGATTGACAAGATCATCGAAGGACAGACGCTGGATGTGGATACTGTATCGGGAGCAACGTTCAGTTCCAGAGGAATCGTCAGCGCGGTAAAAAATGCGCTGACCGGGGAAAAGGATACCAGTGAGACAGGACAGGCGCAGTCCGGTCAGACAGGGGCGGCGGCAGGAAGCTCAACTAGTGTGGCACAGGTAGAAGATGCGGCAGCGTATAAGGACGGAACTTATTACGGTTCGGGAACCGGATTTGGCGGTCCGCTGAAGGTTATGGTAGAAATCAGCGGAGGAAAGATCGCATCCATCCAGATTGTGGAGAACAGTGACGGAAGCGATTATATTTCCAAAGCAGCTTCTCTGATCGATTCTATTATTACGACACAGAGTACCAATGTGGATACGGTGTCAGGGGCAACCTACAGCTCTGTCGGAATTATCCAGGCAGTCCGGGATGCACTGAGTCAGGCGGCGGTAAATGGTACATCGGACAGCACGCAAAATAACAATAACAACAGTAATAACAATAGTTCGTCAGATGACGATCATTCTACTGTAACCGGAACTGTTCCGTACAAGGAAGGAATCTATTACGGAACGGCAGAGGGCTACAGCGGAGATGTATCCGTTGCAGTCGTGATCCAGGAAAAGACGATCAAAGCGATCCTGATCACAGAAAGCTCGGATGACGAAGCGTTCTTCAACCGTGCAATGGATGTTGTGAAAAAGGTGATCCAGATACAGAAGACAGACGATGTAGATACAGTGTCAGGAGCAACCTACAGTTCCAAAGGACTGTTAAATGCAATCAAGAATGCACTGAAACAGGCAGAGAAAGTGACAAATGGAGAATCCATTGATGAGAAGCCGGATCTGACTGATCTGAAAGAGCTGATCGAGAGAGCAGAAAAGTTGGAAGAAGATAAATACACAGAAACAAGCTGGGCAGTTTTGCAGACCAGACTTGCGGACGCAAAAGATGCACTTGAGGAAACGAAACAGACTGCGGTTGATAAAGCGGTGGAAAAGCTGAAAACAGCAATCGCACAGCTTGAGTCGAAAGACGGAAAAGATGAGGAAAATACAAAGTATATCAGTGGAATCTATGAGGTGACCGTTCCTTGTAAGCCGGATGATGACGAAGATTTTGAAGAATATAATCTGACGATGACGGTGACGATCCGCGACGACAAGATTATGGCAATCACGGATATCACGGGCGATGGGGACAGCAGTAATGACAGATATATCATGAAAGCTGCAAATGGTACTTCAAGCATAAAAGGTGTGGTATCCCAGATCATAGATAAAGGAATGCCGGAGGATATTGATACTGTTTCCCGTGCAACCTGCTCTTCCAATGCAATCCTGGAAGGATGCAAAAAAGTACTGGAAGCAGCAGAAAGACCGACAGATATGGAGGCTGAATAACAATGAGAGAATTCTGGGTAAGACTGGTAAGTATGCTCGCGATCGTGGGAGTTCTGCTGGGATATAATTCAGTGCTGGATGTGCGTGCGAAAGAAGATGAGATCGCCCGGCTTTCCGCACAGGTTGCCGGAAACGGACAATCAGACAGTGAAAATGGAGGTTCCACAAACTACAAGGACGGAACCTATACCGGGGAAGCTGATGGATTTGGCGGAACGATCCAGGTAGAAGTGAAGATTGAGAAAAGCAAGATTGCAGAGATCAATGTGATATCGGCAGAGAAAGAAGACGGAGCATACCTTTCCATGGCAAAGGATATGATTCCAAAGATCATCGATGCACAGAGCGCAGATATAGATACGATCAGTGGTGCGACATTCAGCTCGACCGGAATCAAAAATGCATCGGAACAGGCTCTGGAAAAGGCGGTAAAGTAACGTGAAAAAGATGGATATTCATAATTTAACGGCGAAAGATATAAAAAAATTACATATATGGCTGAGAGCATTGATCCAGGTACTTTATTTTCTGTTTATCCCATCTGTGTATACAGCGGCATTTGCCGGAGTGAAATACATCTTTACACAGATCGGTGCAGGCGAAAAGGTTGCCGTGACCTCTTTCGTGACAGTACTGGTTGTGATCTGCATTTACACCATTCTGTTCGGAAGATTCTTTTGCGGATTCGCTTGTGCGTTCGGTACAATGGGAGATGGTGTGCATGCACTCTATGTGTGGATCTGTAAAAAGATGAAAAAGAAACCTCTTCAGATTGCGGATGCATGGACAGAAAAGCTCTGTTATCTGAAATATATTGTACTGGCACTGATTTCAATCCTGTGCTTTACAGGCGTCTACAGCAAAGCAAAAGGAACCAGCCCGTGGGATGTATTTTCCATGCTCCATGCAGGCAACTTTAAGCTTGGCGGATATCTGGTGGGACTCGTTCTTCTGGTTCTGATCCTCGTGGGAATGTGTTTTGAAGAACGGTTTTTCTGCAGAAATTTCTGCCCGATGGGAGCTGTGTTTTCCCTGCTTCCGGTCCTTCCGTTTTTCGCACTTCACAGAGACCGGGAAAACTGCATCAAAGGATGTAAGGCATGTACAAAGAAATGTCCTTCTAACATTGGACTTCCGGAAGATGGATCTCCGAAGGTAGAAGGGGACTGTTTCCAGTGTCAGAAATGTATCGATACCTGTCCGAAAGGAAATATTCATACCGGAGTAAAAGGACTTCGTGGAAATGAATTCTGGTTTACGATTTTGCGGGCAGTAATCTTACTGATTCTTCTGCTCTGGCTGGGTGTATAGAAGATGAAGAAGAAAGATCTGATACTTGGAGCAGGAATTATTGTGATTGCGCTTGCGATGCTGCTTGTGATGCAGCTGACGAGAGGGGAAGAAGGAAATCAGATCCGGGTTACGCTGGATGGGAAAATCTATGGAACGTATTCCTTGTCGAAGGATCAGACCATCGAAGTAAAGGATGGCGATTTTTATAACCGGATCCGGATCGAAGACGGAAAGGCGTATATGGAAGAGGCGAACTGCCCGGATGGATATTGTGAAGAGCAGGGAAAGATCAGCGGGCATACACAGACAATCGTCTGTCTGCCACATAAGCTCGTAGTAGAGGTTCTGGAAAATGAGAATGACCAGAGCTTTGGAACTTCAGATCCGGTAGATGTAGCTCCGGATACGATCGCAAAATGATAAAGGAAAAACAGATGAATAAAAACAAAAAACTTGCCAATATGGCAATGCTGGTTGCGCTGGCGATGATATTCAGTTATGTGGAAAGCTTAATACCGATCAATTTCGGGATACCGGGAATGAAGCTCGGAGTTGCCAATCTGGTGACAGTGACTGGGATGTACTTTCTGGAATTTCCGGAAGTATTTCTGGTGGTAGTTATGCGAATCCTGCTGACCGGCTTTTTGTTTGGAAATGGAATGTCGATCGTTTACAGCCTGGCAGGAGGAATCTTAAGCTTTCTGGTCATGGTGCTGATGAAGAGGCTGAAAGGATTTTCCGTAGCCGGAGTCAGTATCGCCGGAGGCGTGTCACACAATATCGGTCAGATCATTGTGGCATCAGTTGTGGTAGAGAATCTGAAACTGATCTATTATCTTCCGGCACTTCTGATCGCCGGTACAGTGACCGGATTTGTGATGGGAATGATAAGTAAAAAGTTGCTTCCGATCGTAAAAAGAGAATCGGAGAGAGAGGCGCAGATAGGTTAATTTTTTTTAATTATGGGTTAGTAGAAACTAACTTAATAATAAATTTTATCAACAACAAGGAGGTAATTATGGGAAAGGGAACAATTAAGACAAAAGCTATGACGATGGCTGTGGCGATGTCGATGGTAGCTGGACTTTGTCCGTCGACGGTGTTTGCGGCATCGGGAAGTGAAGTTGCGGCAGATGGGACTTATAGGAAATCGGCTCATGTAACAAGAACAACTGAGGATGATGCAAACGAAGAAGAATGGGATGAATATGATGTAGAGGTAAGCCTTACAGTAAAAGATGGAAAATTTACGGATATTGCTGTAACACCAGGAGAAGGGTATAATTCTGGAAATAATACTTACTTTAATAAAGCTTATAATAAATCAAAAGGAATCAAGACATTACTTGAAGGAAAAGCTGCAACAGAAGATGTAGTGAATAGTTGGAAAACAAATAGTGCAGAAGGTACAGATGCAGTAAGTGGTGCTACACGTACAGCAACAGCAGTTAAAGCAGCTGCACTTGCGGCAATTCAGTCCGCACCAACAGCTTCAACTGAAATAACAGTAGATACATCTGCTCTTGAAAATGCAATTTCAACAGCAGAAGGCTTAAGTAAGGACGCATACACAGAAGCAAGCTGGACAGCAATGCAGGAAAAGTTAACAGCAGCAAAAGAAGCTCTTACAGCAAAAGAATCCCAGACAGTAGTAGATACAGCAACAACAGAGTTAACAAAAGCAATTGATGCACTTGTGCCGAAAACACCAGATGCACAGAAAGAAGTCTATGTATTAATGAACATTCCATATGCTGATTTCTACAAAGCAGATGGAGTGACAGGTGCGGATACTGTTTCATCAGCAACAAAACAGAAGACCAGAGCTTCACTGGCATCGGGTTCTTATCATGTGAACAGCGATGGTTCTGATATTACCGGCGTAACATTTCCGGTTAAGATCAGTGATGGATCTGTATTAGAAAAATATACACAGGTTACTGATGAAAGTGAAGTTACGATTACAACAAATATTAAAGGAAAAGAAAATACTGTTACATATAAAGGACAAGATGCATTATTTGAAAGCGCAAGCTATTCTTATTACACATTAAGTGATACACCGTCATACTATAAAGAGGCAACTGTAAATGCGGATGGAAGTCTTAGCTTTAGCGAAGTAAAAGGAACAGAACCGACAACTTTGACAAATGCGACAACTGAATTTTCTACGTCATCAAGATATGGTGATTACCAGTTAGATATTACGAGTGAGGATCTGAAAAATGTGAATACTGTATATGGTGTAGTGGTCAGCACAAAAGAAGGAAGCAGTTATGGACTTCGCCATGTGGAAAATATCTGGAAGAAAACAAAACTTGCATGGAGTACTGGATTTGTAACAGAATCCCATGGGAACACACTGGATTCCAAAGATTATGCTGCCATGATGGGACAGACGATCAATAAAGTAACTTACTACACAGATCAGGGTATTTATGAAATTCCGATGGATCAGCAAGTTGCAAAGAAATTTGACGGAGAAGTATCAGTAGCAGATGTATCTGTGAAATCAGAAAAAACAGCTATAACGGTAAGTGGACTTCCAAATGATTTTGAAGAAGAATATAAAATTGATGGAATCGATGAAGATGCATATTCTGTTGAGATCAAATCAGATGGCAAGACAACTACAAGAACAATTAATTTTAAGAAAGCACTTGCAAAAGGTAGATATACAGTTACGCTTAGCGATAGGAATGGAAATTATGTACCGATTTCAACGACTTTTAATGTTTACACAGAGACAATGCCGGTAAAATATAATGAGGATGATAAAAATCCGGCTGTGGTAAAGAATGATGATGTTGAGGAAGAAGAATTTCAGACGTATTTAAAAAATATTACTTCTGTTACAGTCAATGGAAAAGAATATGCAGCATCTGGAAAGAAAGCAGTAAAACTGATTAAAGAAGATGGCAAACTTGATCTTGAACAAGATGTATTCAAAGATGCAAAAGCAGGAGATGCATTTGCTGTAACAATTGCAGAAGATGGATATCAGCCGTATACATTTACTTATAAAGTGCCTGGAGAAGACAGTGAATATTCTTATGTTTATGTTGGAATGAGCTGGGCTGAGTATTGGGCAAATGAAGGGGTGTATAATGCAGGAAGCATAGAAGCGTCAGATGTTAAGGATTCACGTGATGAATATGATAAAGGTGCGTTTGACACTGTTACAAGAGCTACAACAAACCATGGACTTCACAGAGGAAGTTTTCAGTGTACTGCAATGATTAAAGACACTGAGGGTGAAAAACATTATTTGTCACATTGGGAAGGTAAAGATCAGGCAGTGATGACAGATGGTACGACTTATACTTATGCAAAAGGTGTATTTACAGCAAAAAATGGAAGTTCATTTACGCAGAAAGATTATGAAGTAACCGGGCTGAAATATGTGCCGGTTAAGGTAAAAACAGCAGATCTGGATTCATTGAAAGTAAAATATACAGTCGTAGAAAATGGTGGAACATTACAGGGCGGATATGGAGAAGTAAATCTGAATTCATATTCAGTAACTGCAAATGTAACAGCAAACACATATGGACTGAAAGAAGCAGTAAAATCCGGAGATGGATTTACATTTACAGCAAGAAAGAATGAAGGAACAGATTCCGGAATTAAAGATCAGGCATTAAAAACCGCAACAGGTGTAGAGCCGGAAGTACAGGAAGCCAATGGTTCTTATGGAGAATTCCTTCGAGTAGACATCGGAGGCTCATATGGAGATCTTGGTGCAAATATGCAGGCAGTAACATGGACATATTATGGGAATGACAGCACATATAGCACACCGGTTATAACTTATGGAACAAAATTTGCAGCAGATAACTGGATGCATAAATCTATGGGAATCCAGCTTGGGCTGACAGATTCAATCAGATGCCAGCTGCCAGCGGGATATGATGGAACCGGTTACTGGAAATTGACAGTGAGAGCACTTGGATATGAAGATTATACTTATGAATTCCAGGCAACGGAAGAAAACATTGCAACACCGACAAAAGTATTAAATAATGTAATTGCAAAAGCAGACAAACTCAAAGAAGCAGATTATATAACTGACAGCTGGACTGCAATGCGGACTGAATATGAAAAAGCGAAGCAGGTTCTTGACAATGCGAACTCAACAAAGGAAGAATTGCAGGACGCCGCAAGTAATCTGAATGCAGCGATTAAGGCTCTGGAAAAAGTGCAATATGTTCTCATGAACATCCCATACGCAGAATTCTACAAAGCTGAAACAACAGGTAATAATATTGCGGTAGATGCATTTACTTCTGCGACAAAGAACAAGACCAGAACCAAAGGCCTTGCAGGTGGATCATACCATGAAAATGCAGATGGATCCAAGATTGATGGTATCACCTATGCAGTAAAGGTAACTTCTTCTGTAGATCTTTCAAAATACAAAAAAGTAAGCGATGACGATTCTGTAAGCATTACAGTTACAAACAGAGGACAGACAACTACCACAACACTGACTGGAAAAGACACTTTGTTTGAAAATGATACTTATGCATATTATCAGCTTAAAGATACACCTGTAAACTATAAAGAAGCATCACTTGATAAAGATGGAAAACTTGTGTTCAGTGAAGTAAAAGGTCAGGAAGCAACGAAGGTAGAAGGAGTTACAGCAAAACTTTCAACCGAATCATCTTATGGAGATTACGAGCTTGATCTTGATGGACTTCCAGAAGAAATCACATCAGACAATGTAAATGCAATTGTAGTAAAGACAACAGACGGAACCGCTTATGGTATGCGCCATCTGGAAAATATCTGGAGAGGTAATGAAATCGCATGGAGTACCGGATTTACAAGTAAAGTACATGGTTGCCCGACATCATCTGAACATTACAAATCTATGATGGGCAAGACCATTGACAGCATTGAATATTATACAATAAATGGTGTGTATACAATGGATATCGCAGATATTTATGTTCCTGTAAAATCAGAGATTACAAAAGTGGAAGTCGCCGATGCAGACATTACAGCAGGCAAGACTACAATCAATGTACAGCTTCCAGATGAATTTAAACCGGAATACAGTGTGGATGGACTGGATGTGTCGGTAGAAGGTAAAGTACTGACTTTTAAAGCAGCGACAGAGAGCAGAGCAGCAGCTTCTGTAAAACCTGGAAAATATACCCTTACAATTAAAGATAAGAACAAGAAATATGCAGATGTTGTTACAACATTTACATTGACAACAAAAGATATGCCTGCAGCATATGATGAAGAGAATAAGAAACTTGTAGAGGCAAAAGGATTTGACACAGATGCGCTTAAAGCTTATCTTGGAAATATTACTTCTGTAAATGTAAATGGTAAAGATTATGCAGCAAGTGGAAGAGGCTCCGTAGTTATTATCAATAAGGATGGTACGATCAAGACAGATGCAGATCCGTTTAAGGATGCGGTAGCTGGAACGGAATTCCAGATTACAGTAGCTTCAACAGGTTATACAACTCCTCTTACATTTACTTACAAGATAGCAGAGACTCCGGCACCGGCAGAGGTTGATACAACAGCACTGGAAGCTGCAATTGCAGAAGCTGATAACCTTAAAGAAGCAGACTACACAGCAGAAAGCTGGAGTGTATACCAGGCAGCACTGCAGAGCGCACGTACTGCACTGGAAGCAAAGGAAAGTCAGGATGCAGTTGATCAGGCACTTGCTGCTTTAAATGCAGCAAAAGATGCACTGGTTAAAGCTGAAGAAGAACCGGTTGCAATCAATACTGCCTCTCTTGAAAAAGCAATTGCAGATGCAAAAGCGCTTAAAGAAGCAGATTACACAGCAGAAAGCTGGAAAGCACTGCAGAGCGCACTTTCAGATGCCCGGAAAGCACTGGAAGCGAAAGAAAGCCAGGAAGCAGTAGATAATGCAACAAATAGCCTGAACAAAGCAATCAAAGCACTTGTAAAGAAAGGCAGCTCATCTGTAAAGAAGACAGATGGTACAACCAATGGATCCAAGACAAGCGGAAGCGATTCTGTAAAAACAGGAGATCCGGCAAGTGTACTTGGCTGGCTTGGACTTGCAGTTTCTTCGCTCGGAGCAGGTATGGGCGGATTTGCCTGGAAACGCAGAAAAAGAAAATAAGACTACACGATAATTTGTAACAAAGAATCAAATTAGAATAAGAATCAGAAAGCTGACAGACAGATGAGAAAAAATACATTTGTCTGCCAGCTTTTTTTTATAGGAGATTCCGAAGGAACTGCAGATTATGTAATTTCTATTACAGAAAGCTGGATGACACCAACGATCCTTATGACATTGACTTTTGTAGTATCTGCTTTTATTGCATTCTTTACAGGAACTTCATGGGGAACCTATGCGATTGTTACACCAATCTGTGTACAGATGGCTCTGAATATATCTGGTGGAGCTTTAACACCGGTCGTATATGCTACAATAGCAGCTGTAATGGGTGGAGGATGCTTTGGTGATCATTGTTCACCGCTTTCTGATACCACGATTTTATCATCACTTGCAACCGGATCTAATCATATCGATCATGTAACGACTTTTTTTAATTTCTTGCTATTTATTTTTCTGAAATGTATAATTTTTGGTAAAAGTATGATTTTTTGCATCAGAAGTATAGTTTTTGATAAATTCTTTATCATGTCTTATCTAAAATAAGAGGTAGGAAGATTATCAGGAATGGGGAAAATGGTATGAAATTATTAAAACTTGTGATTGTAGATGACGAACCAATCCTTCTGCAGGGACTGGTTAAGACGTACAACTGGAATGAGATGGGATTTGAAGTTGCCGGTCAGGCACAGAGTGGGGAGCAGGCAATCGAAGTGATCAAAAAAGTGAAGCCCCATGTCGTACTGACGGATATCCGGATGAAACAGGTTTCCGGTCTGATGGTGATGGAAGAGATCCAGAAGACAGAGCTGGATCCGGTTTTTATTGTGCTCAGTGCATACCGTGATTTTAATTATGCACAGCAGGCGTGTGATCTTGGTGCATATGCATATCTGCTGAAACCAATCGAGGAAGATAAACTGCAGGAGACCATGCAGGGCGCATACCAGACCTGTATGGAGAAACTGGAGAGCGAAGAGCGTTATGAAAGCTGGGAAAATATGATCCGAAAAGATTCCACCAGTTTTCTCCAGGTTGTTGTACAGAAATATTTACAGAATAAAATTTCCTATGAAAAAATGCAGGAAGTATTTGCGATCTTGAAAGATGTGATCGAAGAGGGTGACCGTTTTATTGCAATGTGTGTGGATCTTGATCTTACATATAAGATTACGGATGCACTGAATTACGAAGCAGCCAGGCTGGAATTGATACAATCTCTGGAAGAAATGTTTTCAGAGCGGTATTTTTTCTGGCATTTTGAAAAGGCAGAAGGTTGTCATGTATTTCTGATCAAGACAAAGGAAAATGCGACAGTGCGCGAGATTGCGCAGATTCTGGAACAGGTTAAAAGGGAACAGAAAAGTCCGGTTACTGCATCGATTTCCAAACCGTATAAAGGACTGGATGGAATCCGCCGAAGTTACGAAGAGGCGCAGGGACTTTTCGAGCCAATCTGCAGCAGTGCCACAAATGAGAATACTTTTTCCATACCTGTGAAAAAGGAAGAAAAAGCGGCAAAAAGTGATTGTGAAGAGGCAGGACTTACGATCGTCAATGCTGTTCGGAAGAATGCGTTTAAAGAGTTAAAACAGGCTTTTATTACGTTGATCTACGCACTTCCACATGAGGAAGAGTTACAGATCCGTTATATACATAAGGTTATGCTGCAAGCGGAGATGATGCTGAACGATACTTACGGAATGACGGAAAAACTGCAGAAACAGTTCCGAAATTATTATTCGAATATGGAGAGTCTGACAGCAGCACAGGCGGTAGATGTCAGTTATAGGATCCTCGGAGAAGCAATTGAGGAACGGGAAAAATACACAGAAAGCGGAGAAAATAAATGTGCAAAGGAATATATGACAGTGGCACTTTCTTATATCGGTGAGCATTTGCAGGAGGAAGAACTTTCTATTGTTCAGGTGGCAACGCAGATTTATCTGAATCCGGTATATTTTGGGCGTGTATTTAAAAATACATTTCATATGACCTTTAAAAAGTATCTCTTACAGCAGAGAATGGAGAAAAGCAAAGAGGCTGATCCAGGATGGATGTGAGAGTATAGGAACGGTATGTGAGCAGGTGGGAATCAGCAATGCATCCTATTTTTCACATTTATTTAAAGAATATACAGGAAAATTACCGAGTGAATACAAAAAGGATTACGAAGAATGAAGAAATGGGTGATTAAATCCGGAATACAGAGAAAATACCTTCGATATATAATGGGGCTGTTGTTGCTGGCAATTTTGCTGTCAAGCATCGGTGTTTGGATTTATGTAAGACAGAGTCTGACCACAGAGGTTACAGATAAATATGAATTTTTAAATGAGAAGATGGGGCTGGCTCTGGATACACTGTCAAAAGAGGCGGATGAAGGGACAGCAGAATGTATTACTTACGATCAGGTTCAGGAAAGTCTGAAAAAAGCTTCATTTGCAGATGTGGAAAAGAACTCTCTTCAGAAATATTTTGCCTATATGAATCTGGATCATGTGGCAGAATACTGCTATGTGGATAATAAAAATAATGTTTATGCCAGATCCTACTCGCATATTGATTATGAAGATTTTTCAGACAGCCATCTGGAAGATTACATGGGAGATTTTTATGCGAAAACACAATGGTTCTGGGCGAAGGATACTCTGTTTGGGACGGAGAAAGAAGCATTGTTTATCGGAAGATATGTACACAGCATGGAATACGCCAGCAAACCAGGACTGCTACTCATCAAGATGAATGGCAGCTTTCTGGAAACGATACTTGGAAAGGATCGGAGTATGACAGATGAAGTGCAGATCGGAATTCTGGATAAGAAGGGGAATTTATGTGCTGATTGGTGCCCGAAAGGGACGAAGATTTCGGATGCGGTAAAACAGGAAGTCTATAAGATCAGCGCACAGGAAACGAGTGGTATTCTTGCAAAAAGCCGGAGAGTGAGCGGTGGAGTCTGCTCCATTTACAAAGAAAGCAGCTCTGAAATGACGGTGTTCACAGTCGTTCCGTCGAGTGTAATGACGCAGGGAACGATGAGGGTACTTACGGTGCTGATCGGGATTTATCTGTTTGTGGCAGTGGTAGCGGTTGTGCTCAGTATCTATTTTTCCAAGCGGTTCACCAGTCCGATCCGGGAGATCAGTGAAGAGATGACACAGTTTGACGGAAATGATTTCAGTCGCCTGATTGAACTGAATACCAATACAGAACTGGATCAGATCGGACATTCCTACAATAAGATGCTAAAAAATATTGAGAATCTTCTGGCAGAGATCAAAGAACAAGAAGGGGTACTCAGACGGACGGAGTTGAACATGCTTCTGGCACAGATCAACCCACATTTCCTTTATAATACGCTGGATACAATTTACATGCTTGCGCGGATAAACGGAGAAGAGACAACCATGAAGATGATTCAGGCACTTTCCAAATATCTGCGTCTGTCACTCAGCAAGGGCAGTGATATCGTGACGGTGGAGGACGAACTGGAAAATGTAAAGAGTTATATGGAAATCCAACAGATCCGGAATGCAAATCTGTTCCGGTATGAGATTGAGTGTAAGGTGGAAGAGAAGAGTACGTGGATGCTGAAGCTGATCTTGCAGCCACTTGTCGAGAACGCGATCAAGCACGGATTCTGCGAAATTTATGAGAATGGTCTGATCCGGATTGAGATTGCGAGGGAGGATAGCCAGCTGAAAATCGTGGTATTCAATAATGGGAAGCCGATTGACCGGGAAATGATGGAAAAGATCAATGCCTTAAACGGGCATCCGATTCTGGAGGCGAAAAAATGCTTCCAGGATAAGGAACACGGATATGGAGTGGTGAATGTACTGACCAGACTGCGGCTGAAATATGGAGAGGATGTGCTGTTTTACTATGAGGCAGAAGAAAATGGAACCCGGTGTACAATCCAAATTCCGGATGACGGAAAGGAGAAACGTGATTTATAGAAAATATTTGCAATCGGTGTTTTGTATCGCACTGGTTCTGACAGTGCTGACCGGATGTGGTAAAAATACGGGGCAGACAAGCCGGAGCACAGAAAAAAAGGAGATTGATATTCCGATCATTCTGACGGTAGATCCGACTTCCGGCAAGAAAACGGAACAGGATGTCGTTGATGCATTTAATGAAGAATATGCCGGTACGTATCATATGCAAGTGGAATGGATCATGGAGACGGAAGAGGAATACCGAAAAAATCTGAAACGGTTAAATGTCACAGATGAGCTTCCGGCTGTGATCTATGATGTGCGCACCCTGCCGTCCTTTTATCAGATGATGGTTGCGGATGGACGGATCGAGAATCTGAGTCCGTATCTGGAAGAGGATGAAGAGTGGAGGAATATGATCGAACCGGCGGTGATGGAAGGCTGTACGGATGAGGATGGCAATATCTATCTTGGACCGATCAGTACGGCGGCATTTGCGTGCGCCGGCATGTTTTGGAATCCGGAGCTTTTTGCGGAAGCAGGGATTGAGAAATTCCCGGAGACATGGGAAGAATTCTGGGACTGCTGTGACCGGCTGCAGGCAAACGGAATCACACCGCTTGGACTTCACACTGAAGGAACCGGCTGGGCGCCGATGCTGATTGCAACAGCAGAGGCAGCACACACGGAAGAAGGCTATGCATTTATGAAAGAGCTTCTCCCAGAAAGCTATTTCAATGATACCGGTCTTGAAATTGCAGAAACCTTGCAGAAATTGTTTTGGTATACAACAGAAGATGCAATTCATGCTGACTACGATGTGGCATACAATAATTTTGTCACAGGAAAGGTGGCAATGGTCCCGAACGGATACTGGATGATCGACCAGTTGCCGGAAGAATGGAAAGAAAAGGTAAGATTTTCCGCATTTCCGGGAAATAAACTGATCGCCTCACCGGAAACCTTTGGCTGGGCGGTGGTTTCCACTTACAGCGAGGAGGTCAAAGAAGGAGCGGTTGAATTTTTGAAATTTCGCACGAAATTTAATCTGGAAGAGAAGAAAGAGCTGATGGACAAGAACGGACGCACTGAAATCAGCCAGCTCCTTCAGGATTATGTAAATGCCTACAATAACAATCCGCAGATCGTTCCGAACTATCAGGTGAAATGGAACTCCATCCTTCAGGAAGAGACGATCGGGGAGTGCCTGCCACAGCTTGCCGCCGGGAAAATGCTTCCTGCGCAGATGGTGGAGACTGCCGATGAAAGTATCCGGGAGTATGAGAAAGAGAGATGATGGGAGGAGAAGTCTGTTGGTGCCATTTTATCAATAACAAATTTTTTACATTTCGAAAAGTATATTTTTTGTTAAAGGAGGTTTGCGATTTGTTACAGTCCTTGATTGGATTCTTGCTATTATTTAAGCATAGAAAAGAAATCCAGACGAGGAGGAACGGAAATTATGAAAAACAAAAAAAGATGGCTGGCACTGGGGCTGGTAGGAATCATGACACTTGGATGCTTTGCAGGATGTGGAAGCAAGAGCGATGGCAAGAGTGCAGACGGTAAAGGGGACAGCAGCAAAGGATCTGTATATTATCTGAACTTCAAACCGGAGCAGGATGAGCAGTGGCAGCAGCTGGCAAAGGATTACACAAAAGAGACAGGTGTAGATGTAACGGTTGTTACAGCAGCTTCCGGAAACTATGAAACCACTCTGATGAGTGAAATGGGAAAGAGCGGAGCACCAACATTATTCCAGGTAAACGGACCTGTAGGACTTGCAAACTGGAAAGATTATTGCTACAACTTATCAGATTCTGATATTTACAAAGAACTCACAAGTGATGATTATGCACTGAAAGACGGAGATTCTGTAGCAGGTATCGGATATGTTATTGAAACATACGGAATTATCACAAATAAGACATTATTAAAAGAAGCAGGATATACACCGGATGACATCAAATCTTTTGCAGATCTGAAAAAAGTAGCAGAAGACATTACAAATAGAACTTCTGAACTTGGATTTTCTGCATTTACTTCAGCAGGTATGGACGGATCTTCTGACTGGAGATTCAAGACACACCTTGCAAACCTTCCGATCTACTTTGAATATCAGGATGAAGGAATTAACACAACAGATGCAATCAAAGGCACATATCTTGACAATTATCGCGATATGTGGGATCTGTACATCAACAACAGCACATGCGATCCAAAGGATCTTGCTGCAAAGACAGGTGACGATGCAAGAAATGAATTCCTGAATAAAAAAGCTGTATTCTATCAGAATGGTACATGGGAATATACACAGCTGATCGATGGTGGTCTGACAGATGATGACATGACCATGCTTCCGATTTACTTTGGTGTAGGCGATGAAGCAAACCAGGGACTCTGCACAGGTACAGAAAATTACTGGTGCGTAAATAAAGACGCAGACGAAGCTGATATTCAGGCTACATTAGATTTTATGGACTGGTGTGTAACTTCAGATGAAGGAACAAAATGTATGGCAGACGATATGGGATTCAACATTCCGTTTAAGAAAGCTCAGGAATCTCAGAATCTCTTTATCAAAGAAGACAAACAGATGACCGAAGACGGAAAGACTCCGGTAGCATGGAACTTCTCAACAATGCCTTCAGAAGAGTGGAAAAATGGTGTTGGATCTGCACTGACAGCTTATGCGGCAGATCAGACAGATGCTAACTGGGATGCAGTAGTAAGTGCATTCGTAGATGGATGGGCATCTGAATACAAGCTTGCAAATGAATAAATAAGTTGCATAAAAAGAACTGACCTAGGGGCAGGCGGCTTGCCTGCCCCTTTTAAGTGAGAGGAGAGCCTGTACGAAGCGGGTTTTCTGGATATGGGAACCTACGTTTTTCCATATAAAAATAAAAAGTGAAATGAGAGCCACCTGGTAGGAAGATCCTTCCGGGCAAAAGGAAAAGAGGAGGATTTTTATGGAAAAGGCACTGAAAAAACATGCACCAATATTTGTTCTCCCAACATTTCTTGCATTTGTGATCGGATTTATCATTCCGTTTGCACAGGGATTTTATCTTTCTTTTTGTAAGTTTACAACAGTAGGAAATGCAACATTTGTTGGAATATCAAATTATACCGCAGCAATCAAGGATACATCATTTACAAGTTCATTTAAATTTACAGTATTATTTGCGATTGTATCGATCTTACTGATCAACGTACTGGCATTTGGCCTGGCACTGCTTCTGACACAGAAGTTAAAGGGAACCAATATTTTCAGAACTATTTTCTTTATGCCGAACCTGATCGGTGGAATCGTACTTGGATATATCTGGCAGATCCTGATCAACTGTCTGCTTACGATCATCGGACAGCCGCTTCTGGCACTGAATTCTTCAGCCGGTTACTGGGGACTTATCATTTTGATGTGCTGGCAGCAGATCGGATATATGATGATTATTTACATCGCAGGTCTTCAGAATGTACCGGATGATCTGATCGAAGCAGCAGAGATTGACGGAGCAGCAAAGTGGGATATCCTCTGGAAGATCAGAGTTCCGATGGTAATGTCTTCCATTACGATCTGCGTCTTCCTGACACTTACCAATTCATTTAAATTGTTTGACCAGAACCTGGCTCTTACAGGTGGAGATCCAAACCATGCGACAGAAATGCTGGCACTGAATATTTACCAGACATTCTACGCACGTGCCGGAATGCAGTGGAAAGGTTATGGACAGGCAAAAGCAGTGATCTTCTGTGCTCTGGTTATCATTATTTCACTGGTACAGCTGAAAGCAACAAGATCTAAGGAGGTGCAGCAGTAATGAAAAAGAAGAAAAGTATTGCAAATACAATATGGATAGTTATATTAACAATTGTGGCACTCGCCTGGATTTATCCGATCATTATGATCCTGATGAACTCTTTGAAAAAAGAATCAGCGATCAGTACAGGAACTGCATTTAAACTTCCGACTGCAGATGCATTTGCAGGAATCGCAAACTATGTAGATGCCATTGCTTCAAAAGGATTTTTGAGCAGTCTTGGATACAGTACATTTATTACGATTACTTCTGTAGTTGCTATTCTTGTATGTTGCTCCATGTGTGCATGGTATATAACCCGTGTAAATAGTCCGATTTCAAAGATTTTATATTATCTGTTTGTATTTTCCATGGTTGTTCCTTTCCAGATGGTTATGTTCACCTTGTCACAGACAGCAGATACCTTACATCTGAATATGCCATGGAATATCTGGGTGATCTATCTCGGATTTGGCGCAGGTCTTGCGGTATTTATGTTCTGCGGATTTGTAAAATCGATTCCTGTAGAAATTGAAGAAGCTGCCATGATCGACGGATGTAATCCGCTGCAGACTTTCTTTTTGATCGATATCCATATCCTGAAGCCTACCATGATATCCGTAGGTATTCTGGAAGCAATGTGGGTATGGAATGATTACCTGCTTCCAACTCTTGTACTTGATATTAAGAAATATAAAACAATCCCAATGCTGATCCAGTATTTCCGCGGAAGTTACGGAAGAGTTGAAATGGGACCGATGATGGCAAGCATTATGCTTACAGTAATCCCGATCATCATTGTATATCTGGCAGGACAGAAGTACATCATCAAGGGTGTTGCTGCCGGAGCTGTAAAGGGATAGAAAAATATAGTATAAATTTGGCGGACAGGCGTTGCTTGTCCGCTTTTAAATAGAAAAAGCTTGCAAATTTTGAGAGTTTCCGTTAAGATATTGCAAAAATGGAAGAAAACATTGAGAAAGGAAAGAAGGTATGTTTCAGACGATTATTGGGGCGGTCAGTTCATTTATGTACAGCAAACTTCTGGTGATTATTCTGATCGGTGCAGGTTTATATTTTACAATCCGGACAAGATTTCCACAGGTGCGTTTATTTGAGAGAGCTTGTGAGTCCGTGATGGAGAAGCCGGACGACAAAGAGGCAATCTCATCATTCCAGGCGCTTATGGTTTCAACGGCATCGAGAGTAGGAACGGGAAATATTGTCGGGGTGTCATCGGCAATTTGTATTGGGGGATTTGGTTCTGTATTCTGGATGTGGGTGATTGCGATCATCGGAAGTGCGTCTGCACTGATTGAAAGTACGCTGGCACAGATTTACAAGAAAAAGGGAGAGGATTGGAAATGCTATGGTGGTCCGGCTTATTATATCGAGGCGGCGCTGCATTGCAGACCACTGGCGATCGTGTTTTGTATTGCCATGATCCTGACTTATGCATTTGGATTCAATATGCTGGCATCCTACAATCTGCAGTCTACATTTTCCGGATTTTCTTTTTATGATCCGAAGGTAAGCCCATGGATCATTGGTGGGATTCTGGCAGTTCTGACCGGATGGTGTCTGCTTGGCGGTGGAAGCCGTATTGTAAAGGTGACATCGACGCTTGTGCCGGCGATGGGACTTGCATATATCGGTATTGCGCTGATTGTGGTTATCATCAATATCCGCAATGTGCCGGAAATGTTCCTGCGTATTTTTGAGGAAGCGTTTGATTTCAAGGCGATTTTCGGAGCGTTTGCGGGTTCTGCTATGATGCAGGGTATCCGCCGTGGACTTTATTCCAACGAAGCCGGAATCGGTTCGGCACCGAATGCATCTGCTTCTGCAAATGTCAGCCATCCGGTCAAACAGGGACTGGTTCAGATGCTGTCTGTCTTTATCGACACACTTCTTCTTTGCACGGCAACGGCGATGATGTGTATGTCGTCCGGCATTGATCCAACCAGGGAGATGCAGGGGGCACCGTGGGTTCAGGCATCTCTTCAGGAATCCCTGGGAGCATTTGGTCCGGTATTTATAACGGTGGCTATGGTATTTTTTGCGTTTACGACATTGCTTGGAAATTGTTTCTATTGCGACAATCTTCTGACCTATATCCATAAAAAGGAACCGGGGAAAAAATTTATGCGCGGATTCCGCCTGGTATCGGCATTTGTTGTATTTCTAGGGGCAGGTATGGAAATGTCGCTTTTGTGGGATCTTTCCGATGTACTGATGGGCGTGATGGCACTGATCAATATTCCGGTTATCCTGATTTTGTCCGGGACGGCATTTAAGGCAATCCGGGATTATGAGGATCAGTTGAAGCGGGGAGTTAATCCGGTGTTTAAAAGTGCAGATATTGAGCTGGAGCAGAAGACGGATTTCTGGAATTAGAGAATCTGCGAGAGTGGTTCGGAAAATGATGGAAGGCTGTGAATTGGATTTGACAAAAGTTGTTTTGTGATAATTTAGCGTGAAATCCGGCTTGACAAATTTTGAAGGATACGGTAGTATGACAAAAGAAGAGAAAATTACAGGCTATGAAGAGAACAAGTAGCAGATGACAAGGCTTAGACAGAAAGTAACCGGTTGATGAGAGGTGCACGAAGAGTCAGATGTGAATACATCTTGGAGCTTCACACCGAACGCGCGGAAGCGCAAGTAAGCTGTGACGGAGTGGCGGACGTTATACCTGCTTCGGTAATGTTAGTTACTGACTGAGGCATTCGGTGCGAGCCGGATGTGAATTAAGGTGGTACCACGAGAGAATATACCTCGTCCTTAAAGGCTGATTGGCCGGAGGACGAGGTTTTTTTATTGGAAAAATTGAAGGGGTTCAGGACGGACGCTATCCGGAATCTATTTCTATTTGTCTGCGGGTTCGGCGGCTGATACTTCTAAGGTTTTGTAAATTTGTTAAGGGCATGATTGAAAATCCATAACTCGCTGCGCTCAGACAGATGGATTTTCAATCATAACACAAATTCCCAAAACCTAAGAAGTATGAGCATCCGCCTGCACATGCAGTCAAATAGAAATGGTTTTCGGATGGCTGACATCCTTGAAGACTTCAAAGAGTTCCAGACGGGACGCCTCCTTCTCCGGGGGAGAAGATTGGCTGTGACTAAGATATAGGTTTTGAAAAAAGAAAGGAAATTAGGAAAATGGGTATTTATGAAGAGCTTAAGGCCAGAGGATTGATTGCGCAGGTTACGGATGAGCCGCTTATCCGGGATCTGGTGAATAACGGGAAGGCTACGTTTTATATTGGGTTTGATCCGACGGCGGATAGTCTGCATGTTGGACATTTTATGGCACTGTGCCTGATGAAGAGACTGCAGGAGGCTGGCAATAAGCCGATCGCTTTGATCGGGGGCGGTACTGCTATGATCGGGGATCCGTCCGGTAGAACAGATATGCGTCAGATGATGACACCGGAGACAATCCAGCACAACTGTGACTGCTTTAAGAAGCAGATGAGCCGTTTTATTGATTTTTCAGACGGGAAAGCACTGATGGTTAATAATGCGGACTGGCTGATGGATCTGAATTATGTGGAAGTACTTCGTGAAGTCGGAGCACATTTCTCCGTAAATCGTATGCTGACTGCAGAATGCTACAAACAGCGTATGGAAAAGGGACTGAGCTTCCTTGAGTTCAATTACATGATCATGCAGAGCTATGATTTCTATATGTTATACCAGAAATACGGCTGTAATCTTCAGTTTGGCGGAGATGATCAGTGGAGCAACATGCTTGGTGGTACAGAGCTGATCCGTCGTAAGCTTGGTAAGGATGCAAGTGCGATGACAATCACACTGCTTCTGAATTCAGAAGGAAAGAAGATGGGTAAGACACAGTCTGGAGCTGTATGGCTTGATCCGGAAAAAACTTCTCCGTTTGAATTCTACCAGTATTGGAGAAATGTGGCAGATGCAGATGTTCTTAAATGTTTACGTATGCTGACATTCCTTCCGCTTGAGCAGATTGATGAGATGGACAAATGGGAAGGCGCACAGCTTAACACAGCAAAAGAAATCCTTGCGTTCGAACTGACAAAACTGGTTCACGGCGAAGAAGAAGCTACAAAGGCACAGGAAGGCGCACGTGCACTGTTCAGCTCAGGAAATGCAGCAGATATGCCGACAGCAGAGCTTTCTGATGAAGATTTTGCAGACGGGTCTGTCGATATCCTGACACTGCTTCACAAGAGTGGACTGGTTGCTTCCAAGTCAGAAGCACGTCGTGCCGTACAGCAGGGTGGAGTTGCCGTTGACGGAGAAAAGGTTTCCGATATTGCGACAAAATTTGCAAAAGCAGACTTTGAAGGTGAAGGAAAAGTTGTAAGAAAAGGAAAGAAGAATTTCCGTAAAGTAATCGCAAAATAAGAGGACAGAAAAATGAGTTTTACAGAAATAAAAGCAGAAGAATTAAAGGATAATCCATTTGAATTGATCGGAAAACAGTGGATGCTGATCACAGCAGGAAATGAAGAAAAATGTAACACCATGACAGCAAGCTGGGGTGGTGTTGGAATTATGTGGGGTAAGCCGACTGCGACAGCTTATATCCGTGATTCCCGCTATACCAAAGAATTTGTGGACAGAGAAGATTATTTTACACTGGCATTTTTTGGAGAAGAGCATAGAGAAGCGTTAAATCTCTGTGGAAGAGTTTCCGGAAGGGACGAAGATAAGATCAAAGAAGCCGGTCTGACACCATATTATGTAGATGGAACAGTTGCGTTTGAAGAAGCAAAAATGATCTTTGTATGCAAGAAGGTTTATGTACAGCGCATGGGAGAAGAAAATTTTGTTGAGAAAGCAAATCTTGACAAATGGTATGCTGACAAAGATATGCATAACATGTATATGGGAGAAATTAAGAAGATTCTTGTGAAAGAGGATTAGGCTATGTGTAGTAGAATACAGAAGCTGACTGTAGTTCTGGCCTCTGCATCACCGCGCAGGACAGAACTGCTGGAACAGGGAAATATAAAGCATGTAGTCATGCCGTCACACAGTGAGGAAGTAATTACATCCCAGGTTCCAAGCCAGGTTGTGGAAGAACTTTCTGTACAGAAAGCAGAAGATGTCTATCAGCAGTATGAAACGAAAAATACAGGAGATTTTCTGGTGATCGGCTCAGATACGGTGGTTGCAGCGGATGGAACGATTCTCGGAAAGCCAAAGGATAAAGAGCAGGCATATCAGATGATTTCCATGCTTCAGGGAAAAGCACATCAGGTTTACACCGGTGTTACGCTTCTGATAAAGAAGGATGGGAAAAAGATCCGGAAGACATTTCATGAATGCAGTGATGTGCATGTATATCCGATGAGCAAGGAAGAAATCAGGGAATATATTGCGACAGGAGAGCCGATGGACAAGGCAGGAGCCTATGGAATCCAAGGGGCATTTGGCGTGTATATCTGTGGGATTGAAGGTGATTATAATACGATCGTCGGACTTCCTCTTGCAAGGGTATATCAGGAAATGAAGAAATATATTTATTAGAAAATGGGATAAATGACCAGAAGGGAGAACGTCAGAACAGAAAAAGAGTTCTGATGTTCTCCTTTGGTTTTATTTAGAAATCTGTAGAGTTTTAACAGATATTTAGTGTGAGTTCCTGGGTGTCTAATCCTTTTCCGGATACTTTTACAGTGACAGTGCCTGGTTCATAGCCGGCCCGGATTACGGCTAAGGATTTGCCATAGAATGTCTTGAAAGTATCGTTGCAGAAGCTTTCTTCAACATTTGGTCTTGCAGAACCGTATCCCTGAAGTGTTGCAGGACCAGAGATTTCTATTTTCAGCTCCTGGTCGACAGAGGATTTTGTGATTCCATTTTCACCGATAAGATCGATATTAAGGAAGCAGAGATCCTGACCATTTGCACAGAGGTTTGTTGTTTCAGGAGTGAGTTTTATCGAAGTTTTTCCAGTGGCTGAGACAAGCGTGGTGCGGGCTGTTTCTTTTCCGGAGGAGTCGTAAGCAATGGCTTCGATTTTGCCGGCTTCATATGGAATTTTCCTGAATTTTGCAATATCTTTTTTCGGTTTCTTTTTACCTGCGCTTTTTCCATTGACAAGAAGTTCTATTTTGTCTGCATCTGAGTAGATTGTTACAGAAGCTTTTTTCCCTTCGCAGCCTTCCCATGACCAGCTTTCCACCGCATCTGTGACACGCCACATAGAAAGAGACTGGAAATAGTCTGTGCGGGTATAAGGGTCAACACCAATTGTTGGAGTTTTCTGTAATCCCCAGATGATCTTGCTCCATCCAACTTCCGGACGTTTTTTTCCACAGATATCAATGATACCGGCACCACCGGAAATAATAAGGCCCGGATCGGCATTTTGCTTCGTCTTTTTGTCTTTGTACTGAATGGTGCCAATGCCTGATTCACCAAGATAATCATATCCGGTCCACATAAAGTCGCCGGTCATGGTAGGAATCGATTTGACAAGCTGCCAGTTATCGTAAAGGGTCTGCGGGAGAGTTTCAGAGCCGGTTGTCGCCTGTTCCGGATGATTTCTGGCATCAATTTTATAGCGGCTGGATGCATAATTATATCCGGGAATATCGAAAATACCGGACATAATTTCAGCAATGGCAGTCGCTTTTTTTGTTTTGGCTGCTTTATTGATGAGTCCGCCCATTTTGTTCATCATGATATTGAAAAATTCAGAGGTCGGAGCGTTATCCAGTCCACCGGAACCACTGTCTTTGACTTTACCGTCTTCGTCCGTGCCATAAATACTTTTTTTACTTCCGGCCATGGTAGCAAGCATCAGATTGATCCCGGCTGTGACAGGTCTTGTATGATCTTTGGTATGGCAGAATTCAGTCATGATACGGGCCTGTTCCTGCCCGTCTGCAAGTCCAAGCTCTGTAATCTCGTTTCCAACAGAGTACATCACAACAGAAGAATGGTTATAGTCTTTTGAAATCATGGCAGCAATATCAGCTTTCCACCATTTGGAAAATGTTTCACCGGCGTAATCGTAAGGATTTTTCTTGATCAGCCACATATCAAAAGCTTCGTCAATAATGTACATACCAAGTTGATCGCATGCATCCAGCATTGCCTTTGAAATGGGATTGTGTGAAGAACGGATGGCATTAAATCCGGCTTCTTTTAAAATGCGTACCCGCCGACATTCAGCATCATGGAAGCCACAGGCACCGAGTACCCCATTATCATGATGGATGCAGGCACCCCGGAAAAGGACGGACTTGCTGTTTACAAGAAATCCATCTTTTCCCCAGGAAAGGGTACGGATTCCGAAAGAGGTTCTGGCAGTATCAATGGCAGTTCCATTTTGTAGAAGGGTTGCCTTGCAGGTATATAAATAAGGATCTTCGGCAGACCAGAGGTGTGCATCTGGGATGGTGATGGTGACATCTGTGCCTTCGGAAGATACGATTTTGCCAGTGTCATTGAAAATTTCCAGTACAATTTTTTCATCAGGCTGCATAACCGCGTCAGTAAAAATGTGGATTGTATTAAGATCAACAATCTGCACTTTTAACCCTTCCGGGCGGATATAAGAACTTCCGGAACGGTAAAGGTGCACTTCGCGGTAGATACCGGATCCGGAGTACCAACGGCTGTTCGGGACATCTGCGTTGTCTGCAACGACTTTCAGTTCATTTGTTCCGGCAATAACTTTTCCGGTGATGTCAACAAAAAAGTTTGTGTATCCGTAAGGATGTTCGGCAACCTGTCTGCCGTTTAAGAATACGGTTGCGTTTTGATAGACAGCCTCAAATTCTAAGATCAGAGTTTGTCTGGTTTCATTTTCCGAAAGATCGAAAATTTTAGTGTAAATATATTTGCCACCGGCAAAATAGGCACTTGCACTTGCGGTTTTATTCTCTTTTGAGCGCTCTTCACGGATCATGGCGTCATCTGGAAGATTGACATGAAGTATTTCATTGGATCCGTCTTTCTGTACGGTCCAGTCACGGTTGAAATCTGTTTTTTGCATAAGTTTTCCTCGCTTTTACTATTGAATAGAACAATTCGGTTAATTAGTGAGTGGTAAAAAATTTTGACATCCACATCATATGATATTATTATAAATGATATGAAAAAGAGTATAAATGGCATAAATGATGGGATTGAACCTTATGTGTATCAGATTCAATTGTTAAGAGTTATTCGAGATGAACAGGAATGATCACTATAAAAAGATAAAACTGGTTTTTATCAGAAAGAGGAATAAATTATGTATTTTCAATCTACACGTCCTATGATGTATCAGGATTTAATTAAAGAAATGAAGGCATATGAAAAAGGTTTTGGAGAAAATCATTTTACAGAAGATAGTCTTTCTTTTATTTTAGATTCCTATTATCCGGAAAAAGAAGAAGGAAGAGAGGTGCTTACATTTATAGGACCGAAGGATTTAAGATATCTTTGTATGGACAAGGAGGAATCGGACAAAATTCTTGAAAGGAAAAGTATGCACAGACATAATTTCTATGAGTTGATGTATGTTGCAGATGGAAGGCTATATCAGAACATTGAAAATACCAGACATCTTTATCCGAAAGGAAGTTGCTGTCTGATGAATATGAATATTCGCCATCTGGAGGAATTCGATGAGTATTGCAGAGTGATTTTTCTGGAATTTACACAAGAATATATTTTGAATTTACTACAATTTCCAAGTGTTTTTTCCGGGAAACGCACAAAGGAATATGAGATGGTAAGGAAATTCTTTTTACATGAATTGGATAAAGAAGAGGCATCACAACGGGCTTATATCGATTTTATTCCGATGAAAGAGACAAAAGTAGTGCATGATTGTTTTGACAAAATTGCAGTAGGATTGCAGAAGAGAACGCCTAAATCAAATTTTCAGATTGCAGGAGCAATGATAGGAATGTTATCTGCATTGTTTGACGGAGCGCTTTACACAAATACGCCGGTTGCTTTCGGAAATACGTCTGAGAGAGAACTATTTGATCAGATAACCAGTTATATCCGGGAAAAGGATGGACAGGTGCGCAGAAAGGATTTGGAGGAAAAGTTTAGTTATTCAGGAGATTATCTTTATAAAACGGTTGAAAAATATACCGGGTTGTCTCTGTATGAATATAGCACGAAATTTACAATGGAAAAGGCGGAGGGACTTCTTTTGGATTCGGATCTTACGATTGCAGAAATCATGGAGGACCTTGGCTTTAGTAATCGGACACAATTTTACAGGCTTTTTCGAAAAAATTATGGAATGACTCCGAGGGAATATAGAAAATCGAAGTTCCGTTAAATGACAGGAAATCTCAAACGAAATTACTGTATTTACTGGAACAGAGATTCTTTGAAAAAATGCCAGAACCGACAGCAAGCCGGAACTGGCATTTGTGCTGTTAAGCAATATCAATCATTCTCATGGCAAACCAAAGAGGTCTGCTTTGGAAAATGTCCGGAGATATTATTTCAGATACTGCACACTGTACGGCGGCATCTCAAGCTGTCCGCTCATCTGGATTTCATTTCCGGTGAGCAGGTCGGTCATTGTGCCTCCGAGTTCTCCATTGTGCGCAGTAAACGGTGCGTCCGATGCATTGATCGCAACCAGCATCCGTTCATCATCGGTCCGACGCTCAAAGATGAGCTGATGGTTGGTCAGGACAACATTACGGTAGCTTCCGTGGCAGAGTGCATTGCTTCCGGTTCTGACGTGGATCATTTTTTTGATCTCTTCGGTCAGTTCATTTGGCTTTGGTTCTTCAAAGCATGGACGAAGGGCGTAGTCATTATTTGGTGCTTTTACCCCTTCCTCACCCCATTCACTTCCATAATAAATACAAGGAACACCCGGCATACCAAGAAGAAGTCCGTAAGTCAGCGGCAGGTGGTTCTTGTTGGTCAGGATACTTGCAATTCGGGTTACATCGTGGTTGTCAACAAAAGACATCAGATGTTTTCCGCGGTAAATGCACCACTGTTCCGGTCCGTACTGACGATTCAGAGAGTGCGCAATCTCAAACATGTTCATGCTGTTGAAGCTGGAATAAATACCTTTATAGCATTCATAGTTGGTGCAGCTGTGCAGCATTTCGTCATTGACGATCTGATTGTAGTCCCCGAAGAGAACCTCTCCGATCAGGGCAAAGTCAGGTTTTAATTCCTGGCAGAAACTGCGCAGACGTTTCATGAAATTGCGGTCCAGGCAGTATGCAACATCAAGCCGGAGACCGTCGATGTCAAATTCATCGATCCAGCCTTTTACACATTCCAGGAGATAATCTACAACAGCAGAATTGGCAAGATTCAGTTTGACCAGTTCAAAATGTCCTTCCCATCCCTCATACCAGAATCCGTCATTGTAGCAGGAATTACCGTCAAAATTGATGCAGAACCAGTCCTTGTATGGAGAGTCCCATTTCTTTTCCTGTACATCCTTAAATGCCCAGAAGCCGCGTCCTACGTGATTAAACACACCGTCAAGAACGATTTTTACATTGTGTGCATGGAGATCTTTGCATACTTCTGCGAAATCTTCATTGGTTCCGAGACGGCAGTCGATTTTTTTATAATCCCTGGTATCATAACCATGATTGTCTGATTCGAAAATTGGATTTAATAATATAGAAGAGATACCTAAGGATTCCAGATAACTGCTCCAGTCCTTTAATTTTAAAATCCGGGATACGGTTTTGCCGTCATTTGCGGTCGGAGCGCCACAGAATCCAATTGGATAGATCTGATAAAAAATTCCTTCATAAGCCCACATATTCTAGTACCTGCCTTTTAGTCAAAATTTGGATAAAAATCCCATACATCTATTGTATCAGATAGAAGCAAATGATGGTATACTATTTAAAGCAAAAGTGGAATTTGTAAAAAATGTAATGATATGGTAATGTTTTTGAAAAAAGGGGAAAGGGAAGACATTTTTTGGTTGCAATTTATAGTAGCTTTTATTATAATTTAGAGTGCGTGAAAAGGTATTTGTGCATAATAATGCACAAATCATGGAGAGAAAAATGTGGCAGTTTATACTAGGAAGTACAGGATTTATTCTGTATTTTATTTATGATATCAACAGTGTTCGGATGAAGAATGCAGTATTACAAAAATTTTTTGCAGCTGGGAGTATTCTCGTTGTAGTATCACTGATTGCAGAGCTTTATGCAGCATGGGGGAGTTGCCAGCGGAAGATCGGAACAATGACCGGATTTGGATTAGGAGGATTCCTTTTCCTTTGTCTGCTCATTTATACGTTGTTTTTTGCGCTTCCCTTTGAAGAAACCTATTGTGAAGAAAATAAACTGCGTGCGGCTTATACGGAAGGTATGTATGGATTGTGCCGCCATCCTGGTGTTTTATGGTTTGCAGGAGCATATTTGTGCATGTGGGGAATGGTCGGTGGATGGAAACATGGGATTTATTTTTTACTTATGATTTTCTGGAATTATCTGTATATTATTTTTCAGGATCTGTGGACATTCCCACGGACATTTTTTAACTATAAAGAATATCAGCAAAGTACACCGTTTCTGATACCGAACAGAAAAAGTATACGGGTGTGCCTGCGTACTATCAGAAAAAATGATTGATCTGGAGCGGACAGTCTATGAATTTAAAAGAAAAATTAAAAAAACAACAGTATAATGAAATATGGCAGCAGTACTGTGGATTTCTGGATCTGTCGATGGACGGTTACATGAAAATCCAGCGGCGGCTGATGGAAGAACAGATCCAGCTGTGGAGTAACTGTGGACTTGGACAGTCGATTTTGAAAGGAAAACATCCCCGAAATCTGGATGAATTCCGCAAAATGGTACCGCTGACGGAGTATGAAGATTATGCAGACATTCTTCTGACCAAGCAGCCTGATATGCTTCCGGGGAATCCGGTGATCTGGATTCAGACAACCTGGGAAGGCGGGAAACATCCGATTAAGGTTGCACCGTATACAAGAAGTATGCTGGATACCTACCGGAATAATGTGACAGCATGTCTGATTTTATCGACCAGCAGGAAAAAGGGTTCTTTTGATGTTGCATCTACGGACAAATTTCTGTATGCGCTGGCACCGCTTCCGTATGCTACCGGACTTTTTCCACTGGCACTCGGGGAAGAAATCGATATTGAGTTCCTTCCGGCAGTAAAAGATGCTGTGAATATGAGTTTCAGCGAACGAAACAAGCTGGGATTTAAAATGGCGATGAAAAAAGATCTGGGATTTTTCTTTGGTCTTGGAAGTGTGGCTTATGCGGTAAGTCTGAGCCTTTCTTCGATGACCGGTGGCGGCGGTATCCAACTATCAAGTCTTCTGAAATGCAGACCGCATATGATCTTCCGTATGATACAGGCAAAATACCGCTGCAAAAAGGAGAACCGGCAATTACTCCCAAAGGATTTATTCCATTTGAAAGGGTTCATGGTAGCAGGTACGGACAATCAGTGCTATAAAGATGATCTGGAAGAACTCTGGGGAATCCGGCCGATGGAATTGTTTGCCGGTACGGAACCATCTATAATGGGGACAGAGACCTGGACGAGAAAAGGAATGTATTTCTTCCCGGATACGGCATTTTATGAATTTATCACAGAGAAGGACATGTTGAAAAATCATGAGGATCCGTCTTATGTTCCACCGACATATCTGATGGATGAAGTCCGACCGGGAGAAAAATATGAGCTCGTATTTACGATTTTGAAAGGCGGTGCATTCGCGAGATATCGTTGTGGTGATATGTACCGGTGCGTTGGACTGGAAAACAGGGAAGATGAAACACAGATCCCACGTTTTGAATATGTGGACAGGGTACCATGGATCATTGACATAGCAGGATTTACAAGGATTTCAGAAAATGGGATCCGAAATGTTATTCGTCTGTCAAAGCTTCCGATCACAAACTGGGTTGCGGCAAAAGAATATAATGAAAAGAACCGCCCATATCTGCATATGTATGTAGAACTGGAACGGGAATCCTTGCTGAACAGTGCCATGAGCGCCGATATTTTAAAAGAGTTACTGAGTACATATTTTAAATATATTGATCAGGATTACCGTGACTTGAAGAAAATATTGGGAATGGATCCTTTGCAGGTTACAATTTTTACGTGCGGAACATTTGAAACTTATGAAAAACAGACTGGAAAAAAACTGCATCAGATGAATCCTTCTTATTATGATTTGAAGGCGTTGCTGGAAGTGCAGGAATGTTTGAACAAAGTGAGATAAGAGGGAATTATGGGAACCTATGGATATATTTCAATCATAGCAATGGTGTGCTATGGATTTATGCTGCTGATGTTTCTGACAGCGAAGCGAAATAAAATTGTAAATAGCTTTCTGGTAGTGTTGGTTGGACTGCTTTTCTGGGCTGGAGGATCGGCATTTATGCGTGTCCATCTGTGGCCAAGTTATGAATTCTGGTATCAGGTTTCCCTGCTTGGAATTTTACTACTGCCGTATGCATATTATTGTTTTATTCTGGCATTTGGCGGGGTGAAAAAAGGTCTGCCAGGGAAAATATATCTGGTTGTTATGCTGATCTGTTTTGTGGTAAATATCCGGCATGGGGTATTCCTGGGATGCCCGAATGTGGTGGAAAAGAATGGGCTTCCTACTTTTGTGTATGAGATTAAACCTACTATATTAGTACTCTTTTTCCCGGCTGGGATTTTTTTGATTTATCTTTTCCTTATCCTTGTGCGGATCTGCAAAGCAAATCCCAATATGAAAGTACAGTATGAACCGGTCATGGCAGGGGTTCTGGTGTTGTTTGCAGGGAATATGTTGCTTGGAATACCATTTTTCAGTGGATTTCCGATTGATATTTTAAGTGGTGTTGTAAATGTATTTTTCCTGTTTTATGCACTGATCCGCAGACGTCTGTTCCGGCTGCAGATGCTGGCATCGCCCAGTCTGTGTTACGGTGTGGGATTTTTGTTTTCTGTTATTGTATTTTTGAATGTAATTCCATA
>OLRP01000122.1_pt1 | contig 62260 bp, 56 predicted proteins | sample 1672401 | NCBI WGS metagenome assembly OLRP01 (sample SAMEA3136682, study PRJEB25190) | human gut metagenome | reverse complement strand
GTGTATTGATGGAAAATGAAATTTGCCGAAAGGTGTGTGAAAAGAATAAATATAATAGTTGGACGAAGCTGATTGGACAGTATTGTGTTTTAATGGCTTAAAGATAAAGAAAGTTGCTGGAGGGAAATAATCTCCAGCAATTTTGTCTTTGATGAATAGAGGTCAATTTTTTGTTCAATTATTTTCACTATTGTTTGATTCAGTGATTTTTTTCTTCTTTGGAGAAACCAGTTTGTGACCGGAATAAATGGACATGCCCATACAAAGCAATGAAGAATAGGCAAAGTATTTATGTGCAGTCATAGATTTTTTGATTCCAGAATAAATGCATCCCAACATACAGAAAAGTGCTCCGAGAGACCAGTATTTATGTGATTTCATGATTTGATACCTCCTTTGATTTAACTGCTTCGATTATAACGCTTTTTTATGAATATGCAAAGAAAATCTTGAAATATAGTTCTATATGAGCAACTGAAGAAATGTGTAGAATATTTTCGGCAAAATTCAGTATGGGAAAAGGTACTGAACGGTTTTTTTGAAAAATATGCTTCTTATGGAAGATTCTCAGGGAGCGTTCGTGTTCAGAGCTTATCGCCGGAAGAACTGGAAGAATTGGAAGGATTATTTGGAAAAAGTTTTCATCGGCAAAAAAGTGTGACAATTTCTGCTGAAAAATTTCAAAAAGTATTAGAAAATAGTCGCTATAAAGGACTTGCACCGGAAGAGATTCTGGAAAGCTATTTTGGAAAAGCACTGTGTAGCAAACAGGAAGAAAGAATCTTAAAGGCGCAGAAACAGCAGGAATTGCTACTGCGCATGAGTAGCGAGTATGAGGGGACACCGGCACAGGTGGAGTTGGAATATTTCATGCAAATGCTGAAAGGAAATTCCAGGGAAGATTTTGAAGAATTGGAGCAACAGTTAAAGCTTTCCGCAGAAATATTTAATAAACTGCCATACAGGAAAACACAAAAAATATACCTGGCAGTTTTTGCTGCAATGGTGACTGGAAATCCACATGCATTTGACCAAGGCACTGTGTGAGGCAGACTTCTTTATCAGATCATTCAGAGAAATTTGGAATTACGAAATTTAATAATAGGGCAAATAGAGACCTTTCCGGCCTATAAAAGACAGAGAAGTTTTCTTGCAGCCGGAATTTTGCTGGATGATGTTTTGAATTCTGTAATGTTGTATCGGGTGGAGGCAGTGAAAAAAGATGGAGATATGCATAGTGGAGTGGCGGGATTTCAAAAAGAGCAGGATATCAGGAACGGCTGTTTATTTCATAAATAAAATCCTTTTGTTTTTCATAGGCTCTTTCCACTTCCTTTGGAGGTGTGAGGAGCCTTGTAAATTCGTTTAGTACTCCCACAGAAACTTCTTTAAATTTACTATCCCATGAGAATGTCGGGATTAAGCTATACAATGTCTAAATTGGATATAATTCATAGCCGTAATCCTTTAATATCTTTAATGCGTGATAAGATGGTATTGCAGCTGCAGTTGATAATGCCAGGCAGTGTGTCAATGACATTGTACAGGAAGTATTCCATTTCATCACTTGACGAAGCAACTGCATGTATATGAAGTTTGTCTCTTCCTGTAACACGGTAAATCTGTGTAACTGTATCATTTTTATACAATATATCTGTTACCTGCGATAGATGGTCCGGCTTTATTTCAATTTCAAAATAGCATGATACAGCACCACTAATTTTTTGAGGGTTTATTATTGTTGTATATTCTTCGATTATACCTTTTTTCTCCAAGCTTTGAATTCGGGCTTTTACTGCTACTCTGGAAATACCGGTTTTTTCACCAATATCAGAGTAAGAGATACGTGCATTTTCTATAAGCAACTGGATAATCTTCTGATCCAGTTCATCTAAACCGTCTAGGTACATAATTGTCCCTCCTGTAAAATAATATCCATTGCATATCAAATATCATACCATTTATATTACAAAAAGTAAATGATAGCTTGACTTAGTTACTGTGACTACATATAATTATTACATAACGAAAGTTATAACTTACATTTTGAATAAAGATAAGCATTCCCCCCGCTTCAAGTGCGCAGAGCACTAAACGGCGGGTGAGGGGGATGCTTCTGTCAGTGGGAGTTGAAAGCTCCCACTGACAGATCGCAAAGCGACTGCGTTCATGAGCAAGCTGCAAAGCGGATTGCGAATGTCCGCTTTGCAATACAAAATAATTTCTGATGGAGGAGAAAATAAGATAATGTCAAAGGATGAATATTTGATCACAGATGCGCCTCTGAAAGCATTGACTGTTTTTGCAATGCCTATGATTTTAGGCAGCTTTTTTCAACAAGTATATAATATGGCTGATTCTATTATCGTTGGTCAGTTTGTCGGCTCTTCTGCACTTGCGGCAGTTGGTGCTTGCGCTGCACTTACGAATGTCTTCATTTGTATAGCCTTGGGTGCCGGTGTGGGCGCAGGGGTGCTTGTGAGCCGTTATTTTGGAGCCAGAGATTATAGTAAAATGAAAACAATCGTGTCAACATCATTGATTAGCTTTCTGATTCTAAGTATGCTTCTGGGGGTTTTTGGTTTTTGCTTTTCCCGTTCAATGATGAACTTATTACAGACACCAGCTGATATACTGGATGAAGCAGTGCTGTATCTTCGCGTTTATTTTGTAGGCTTTCCGTTTCTGTTTATGTACAATATCCTTTCAACGATGTTCACATCTATCGGAGAGTCAAAAATTCCATTGGGTCTTTTGATATTCTCTTCTGTTTTGAATATATTTATGGATCTTTGGATGGTGGCCGGACTTGGTCTGGGTGTGTTCGGCGCAGCCCTTGCAACTCTCATTGCACAGGGGATTTCCGCAGTGTTTTCGCTTTTGATTTTCTTTAGTCGGATGCGCCGATATAAAAGTCATTTTGCCTGGTTTAATGGGCAGGAGTTGTATTCTATGCTTCAAATCGCCGTGCCATCAATTCTCCAACAGTCCACAGTATCAATTGGTATGATGATCGTACAGGCAGTTGTAAATCCATTTGGTACACAGGCACTCGCTGGTTATTCAGCAACGATGCGGGTGGAAAATGTTTTTTCATTGATCTTTGTATCTATTGGAAATGCAGTCTCACCGTATGTATCCCAGAATCTTGGCGCAAAGAAACCCAAGCGTATCAAAAAAGGGTATCATGCTGCACTGGTATTGGATCTGTGTTTTGCAGTTCTTGCTTTTATAATCATTGAAACACTGCATACTCAAATTTCCTCGTTATTTCTGGGTAAGGATGGAACCGCTTTGGCATATCAGGTGTCCGGGGATTATATGAGATGGCTCGGCTGCTTTTTTATTTTTATGGGTATCAAGATGGCAACGGATGGAGTTCTTCGCGGACTTGGAATCATGCAGCCTTTTCTCATTGCGAATATGGTAAACCTGGCAATCCGTCTGTCAGTTGCTTTGCTCTGTGCACCTCGTTTTGGCATCTCATTTGTCTGGCTTGCTGTACCAGCTGGCTGGTTTGCAAATTTTCTGATTTCCTATGTGGCACTCAGAAAATCGTGGAAAAAATTATAAGTAAGGGTTGACAAGGGGATATAGACACCATATAATCGTTCTAAATAGAACGAAGTGAAAGGAAGGAGAAACGCTATGTTTTTTTGGGATCAACATAAGACAATCTCAAGTTGTTATGAAATGCTTTCAAGAAAAGTATGTGAGAAATACCAGTTAACACAGATGGAATATGACATACTGATATTTTTGCATAACAATCCACGGCATAATACGGCAGCGGAGATTGTCAAAATCCGCAAATCCACAAAATCTCATGTGTCCTCTTCCTTGAAAAATCTTGAAAGCAGAGACCTGGTAAAGCGAGTCCAAAGCACTGACAATAAGAAGCATATCGAGATTGTTTTATTGGAGGCAGCTATTCCGATCATAGAAGATGGAATTAAAGTGCAGAATGAGTTTGTAAAAACGGTCTTGCAGGGACTAACCCAAGAAGAAAGGCGCATATGTACAGAAGTATTTAATAAAATATGTAAAAATGCGGATGAATACTTAAAAACGGGCGGAGTGAAAGAATGAAAAAAGATAAATGAGTAGTGAAAACCCATAGGTTTGCCTATGGGTTTTCACTACTCATTTATAAATCAAAGGATAAAAAGTAGTCTGACTGAAAATGGGGTTTGGAAAAGTCAGCGTGAAATATTCATGGAAAGGAACGAAAAGATGAAGAGTGAAATTGTATTATTTACAGATGGTGATGTTAATATAGAAGTTCAAATTAATCCTGAGCAAGAGACTGTCTGGCTGACTCAAAAACAAATGGAAGCGTTGTTTGAGGTTAAGCGCGCTACAGTAAGCAAACATATCTCAAATATTCTTGCTTCAGGAGAATTGGATGAGACTTCTGTCGGCTTTTCCGACAGAAGTACGGGGGGAAGAAAACCTAAGATTTATAATTTGGATATGATTTTGTCTGTAGGGTATCGAGTTCATTCCAAAAGAGGTATCGCTTTCAGAAAATGGGTCAATAGTGTTCTTAAACAGTTTATTTTGAAAGGCTATGCGCTCAATGAAAATCATCTTCAGGCACTTAGGAAAACAGTTGATATTCAGTCAAGGATGCTTGTGGATGCACTTGACATAGAAGAAAAAAATGTGCTCAGAGCTATAAATGAATACACGGATGCATTGATTCTTCTGGATCAATATGACCACCAGGCATTAAGTAAGCCAGAGGGAAGTACTCCGATATACCGCATTACTTATGAAGATTGTGTTCAGATGGTTGGACAGATGAAGGATTCTTTTGAAACAGATGTATTTGGTGTGGAAAAAGAGACCGGTAAGGTAGAAGGAATTATTGCTGCAGTTTACCAAAGTGTATTTGGACAAGATGCGTATCCGTCTTTGGAAGAGAAAGCGGCAAATTTATTGTATTTTATGATAAAAGATCATCCATACGCAGATGGCTGTAAAAGAATTGCCGCATCACTGTTCCTGGAATTTTTAGACAAGAACAATGCGCTGTTTCAGGATGGAGAGAAGAGACTCAGTGATGGAACGTTAGTAGCAATTACATTAATGATTGCTGAATCAAAAGCGGAAGAAAAAGATGTAATGGTAAAATTGGTAATGAATCTGTTGAGGTTAAATTAAATTTAATGATATCCACAAAAAAGACAAAAATAAGAGTGCATTGTTGACCGAAGTTAACAATACAAGATATAATGATGAAAAAGGTAGGGAAAACGATAAATAGAAAATCAGTGCTGGGTAATAACCTGGTAAATTGTGGAGAAAAGAGCAATGTACAAAAGTAGAAAAAGATTAGTCGTATTATGTATAGGTATACTTGTGGTTTTAGGAATGTGGATGATGTTATCAGTACATTGCTGGGCTGCTGAAACAGATAATGATAAAGAACAGCTACAGATGGCAAAGCAGGATAATTCAACGCAACAGGAAACAAAAAAATCAGACATGCAGGCAAAAGAGCAGAAGATCATCCGTGTCGGTTCGTTTGAGGATACCTTTAATTATATTGATAAAAACGGTGTCAGACGAGGATTTGGCTACGAACTCATGCAGGCTCTGGCAAGCTATACAGGATGGAAATTTGAGTATGTGAAATGTGACTGGTCAAACTGTTTTGACATGCTTGAAAAGGGTGAGATTGATATTATGGGTGATATCTCTTACACCGATGAACGTACAGAAAAGATGCTTTTTTCCGAGGAACCGATGGGAGAGGAAAAATATATTCTTTATGCTGATTTGTCAAATACGGATATTGTGACTTCTGATTTTAAGTCTCTGGATGGGAAACGTGTAGGTGTGCTCATGGGTACAGAACCTGAAATCATGCTGACAGAGTGGGAAGATAAGAACGGCATAAATACAGAACATATAAATGTGTATAATAATGATGATGTTGAAAAGAAATTAGCAAATCATGAGATAGACTGTTTTATATCTTTGGAGGAATCCATCTGGTCTGAACAGGGAATATCATCTGTTACCAATATTGGTAAATCAGGTATATATTTTGTAATGAACAAAGAGCGCAGCGATGTCAAGACGGAACTGGACTGGGCTATGCGTCAGTTGGCTCAAGATAGTCCTTTTTTTCAGGCAGATCTGTATAAGAAGTATTTTACTCTTGATTATAATCAGATTCTTACAGGTGAAGAAAAGTCCTATCTGGAAGAACATGGTGATATCTGGGTAGGATTTTTAAACAATGATCCGGCAATCTTTTCTATGGATGAAGAGACTGGAAAACTTACCGGCATGCTGTCAGAATATATCTCTTATGCAAAAGATTGCCTGAATGATCAGACACTGGAGTTTAATATGAAGTCGTATGATAATTATGACGAAATGACTCAGGCGCTACAGGAACATGAAATTGATATTATTTTTTATACCAGCAGAAATCCTGATTTTGCAGAAGAAAAAGGATATGCACTTACAAATACAGCGTGGACTTACAGTCTGATGGCGGTAACAGATGAGAAAAAGTTTGATGAAAATAATGTGTATACAGTAGCTGTGCAAAAGGAAAAAGATGCCTTAAAACAGCATATTGCGTTCAGTTATCCACAATGGAAGCTTGTAGATTGTGATTCGCTTGAGGATGCTGCAAATATGGTTTCCGGTGAAAAAGCAGACTGTTTCCTCATGGGAGCAAGTCAGGCGATGATATATGATAACAGCCGGAGTTTCAAAAGTGTTCCACTTACAAAAACAATGGAGGCATGCTTTGCGATAAGAAGTGGAGAGGCAGCTCTTTTGTCGATACTGAATAAAACTTTAAAGGCCATGCCGTCTGATATGCTTACAAGTGCAATTGCTATTTATGACAGTACGGCAGGTAAGGTGACATTTTCTGACTTTGTAAAAGACAATCTGCTTGTTGTTTTTGTCACCATAGGTTTTTCTTCCTTTAGTATAATTGGCATTATTCTCGTACTTTTAAGAAAGGCAAAAAAAGCGGAAACTGTCGCAAAGCTTGCGGCAAATAATACACAAAAACTCAATGATAAGCTGGAAATTGCTCTGAAAAAAGCAGAAAATGCCAGTCTTGCAAAGACAAATTTTCTTAACAATATGTCGCATGACATCCGTACTCCTATGAATGCAATTCTGGGCTATGCACAGCTTATGGAGGATGAACTAAAAGGAAAAGAACTGACCGAAACTTCAAAACATCTGGAAAAACTGCAACAGTCCGGCAGAATCCTTTTGTCAATCATAAACAATGTACTTGATATGGCTCGGATTGAGAGCGGAAGGATGGAGATTGATGAGAATTATGCCCAGATTGAAGCTATCTGGCAGAATTTGTTTGAACTATTTGAGGATGAAGCAAAGAAGAAGAATATTGTATTTCATTACAAGGTGGATGTAGAGCATAAGCACATATTGACAGACGTTACCAAGATAGAGGAAATATTTGTTAATATCATGAGCAATGCCATGAAATATACTTTATCCGGCGGTTTTGTTACGGTAAACGTAGAGGAATTACCATGCGATGAGTCAGGATACATAATAGTAAGAACTCGGGTGAGCGATACCGGAATCGGTATGAGTCAGGATTATCTGACAAAGATTTTTGAGCCGTTCACACGGGAACAGAACACCACAAAGAGCAAAATCACAGGAACCGGACTGGGAATGTCAATCGTAAAAAAATATGTTGCTCTGCTTGGTGGAACAATAAATGTAGAAAGTGAGCTTGGAAAGGGAAGCGTCTTTATAGTTACACTAAAGCACAAGATAGCGGATAAAAGCTATTATGCAAAAAAATATGTTGAAAACCAAGAAACAGGTAGTGGGATCCTGAAAGGCAGGAATGTCCTTTTAGCAGAGGACAATGATTTGAATGCGGAGATTGCAGAAATAATACTGGAGCGTGCCGGTCTTAAAACAGAACGTGTGGAGAATGGCATTCAGTGTATAAACAGGATAATGGAAATGCCGGTGGGTACGTACGATATGGTGCTTATGGATATTCAGATGCCCAAAATGGACGGTTATAAAGCAACACAGGAAATTAGACATCTGCCAGATAAAGCTAAAACGTGTATACCAATCATTGCAATGACGGCAAATGCATTTGAAGAAGATAAGAAAGCGGCCCTTGCGGCTGGAATGAATGGTCATATAGCAAAGCCAATTCAAGTTGATAAGTTGCTGTCGATATTATCGGAAATCATTAGACAGCAAGAAGATTTTCAATAGACAGATTGAACGCAGATAAGCATTCCCCCGCTTCAAGTGCGCGGAGCACTAAGCAGCGGGTGTCTGCTTTACGAATATGATTGATGCATTTTGCGAGTTGTTACACATCAATACCATCTCTGGATAGAACACCCTGAGTATAATAGTGCTTGACTTCACGCATTTCCGTAACCAAATCTGCGTAATCAATAAGCTCCTGCGGTGCATATCTTCCAGTGAGGACGACTTCTACTTTTGGGTTTCGACTTTGCAAAATTTTAATTACGTCTTCACTGGAAAATAATTTGAAATATAGGGCGATTGTAATCTCATCTAAAATCACCACATCAAACTTGCCGGATTCCAAAATTTTTCCGCATTTTTGTAAAGCTGCAGTTGCGACTTCTCTATCATGTTCATTAGGTTTTCGGTCAATGAAACAGCCAGCCCCAAGCTGTTCGATTTTGATGCCGTCCATTACAGTTTCTATGCCGGTTTCGTGGTATTTCATGTCTTTGATAAACTGGGCAATATACACTTTCTTTCCGGCAAACAAGGCTCTTAAAGCCAAACCAAACGCCGCTGTACTTTTTCCTTTGCCATTCCCGGTGTATACGTGCACAAATGATTCTTTCATAATGGATACCTCCTACTTTTGTGTATTTGTTAGTTTTATTTTAGCATGAATTAGGGTGTCTGTTAATCTTTTATATTGACAGGGGAGCATTTTTAGTATATGATTAGTACTAATAAAGGGGAGTAACCTACGTTGTAAATAGCGTTTGTGGTATCGTCAGTACGATGGAGACATCCGGTGCCACAAAAAAATGGTGAGACTTTTATTGCATTTTTTGTTATGCAATAATGGTTTCTTTTTTTATACATTTTTATCGAAAGAGTCTTTCATTGCATAATAAGCAGAGTACATTAGTAAACAGAGGAGGCTGAAACGTAATGAAAGAAATTTATCAACAAACAGTAGAAGAAGTCCTTAAACAGGTAGGTAGTAAAGAATTAGGACTTACAAGTGAGCAGGCAAGAAAGTCTAGAGAAAAATGTGGTTGGAATGAGCTTGCAGAAGGCAAGAAAAAAAATATTGTTCAAATTTTCTTTGAACAGTATAAAGATTTTTTGGTACTTATTTTAATTGCATCAGCAGTCATATCAGGTATGCTTGGAGATGTAGAGAGCGCCGCAGTAATTGTGACAGTGATTACGGTTAATGCAATTTTAGGAACAATACAGACAGTAAAGGCGGAACAATCGTTACAGAGCTTGAAGAAGCTTTCCGGACCAGAGGCAAAAGTATTGCGTGATGGGACAGCCATTCAACTTCCGGCAAGAGAGTTAGTTGTAGGAGATGTAATTTTACTTGAGGCAGGAGATATGGTTCCTGCAGATGGAAGATTAATTGAGAATGCAAGCCTTAAGGTTGATGAAAGTGCGCTTACCGGAGAAAGCCTTGCAGTTGAAAAAAGTATGGATACTATTTTGGAGAAAGCATCACTTGGCGATCGAACAAATATGTTATTTTCCGGTAGCTTTGTAACATATGGGCGAGGAAAAGCAGTTGTTACTGAGATAGGAATGCAGACTGAAGTCGGAAAGATTGCGGGGCTTTTGAAATCCACTTCGGAAAAACAAACTCCTCTTCAGATGAGTTTAGAAAAATTTGGAAAAAAACTTTCTATTTTAATTTTAATATTTTGTGGAATTCTATTTGCAGTCAGCGTATTTCGTGGTGAAGAAATCAGCAGTGCGTTTATGTTTGCAGTGGCGCTTGCAGTTGCGGCGATTCCGGAAGCGTTGAGTTCGATTGTGACAATTGTGCTTTCTTTTGGAACACAAAAAATGGCAAAAGAGCATGCAATTATTCGTAAACTTCAGGCAGTGGAAGGTCTTGGAAGTGTTTCTATTATCTGTTCGGACAAAACCGGAACACTAACTCAGAATAAAATGACTGTGGAAGATTATTATATAGATGGAAAACGGATTTCAGCAAGTAAAATTGATATAACAGACCTGGCTCAAAGACGACTTTTGGACGATAGTATTTTATGTAATGATTCAACAAATGAAAATGGGGTGGAAATCGGAGATCCTACAGAAACTGCGTTAATTAATTTAGGAAGTCGATATGGGGTTGAAGCTGCAAGTGTAAGAACACTTTATCCAAGAAAAGGAGAACTTCCATTTGATAGTGAGCGTAAAATGATGTCAACCTTGCATCAAATTGACGGTGAAAATCGAATGATTGTAAAAGGAGCCGTTGATCGGCTTTTAGAACGAACAGAACGAATTTGGACAAAAGCTGGGGTTCGAGAACTTACGGAAGAAGAAAAAGAAAAAATCCGGCAACAAAACCAGGAGTTTTCGATGGAAGGATTACGAGTGTTGGCATTTACCTATCGTGAAATTCCTGACCAGCATAAACTAACGATAGAAGATGAAAATCATTTAGTATTTCTTGGATTAATTGCTATGATGGATCCGCCGAGAGAGGAATCAAAAGCGGCAGTTGAAGAGTGCATAAAAGCAGGAATCCGTCCGGTTATGATTACAGGAGATCATAAAATAACGGCGGCAGCAATCGCAAAAAGAATTGGAATATTGCATGATTTATCGGAAGCTTGTGAAGGTGCAGAGATTGAAAATATGAGTGATGAGCAGTTAAGAGAGTTTGTTCCGAATATTTCTGTATATGCAAGAGTATCACCGGAACATAAAATTCGCATTGTTCGTGCATGGCAGGAAAAAGGAATGATTGTGGCGATGACAGGAGATGGTGTAAATGATGCTCCGGCATTGAAACAGGCAAATATTGGTGTTGCGATGGGAGTAACCGGAACAGAAGTTGCCAAAGATGCAGCGGCAATGGTGCTTACAGATGATAACTTTGCAACAATTGTAAAAGCAGTGGAGAATGGACGAAATTTATATCGAAACATCAAGTCTGCGATTCAATTTCTTTTATCAGGTAACTTCGGAGCAATTTTAACGGTGCTTTGTGCATCACTGGCAGGGCTTCCGGTTCCATTTGCACCGGTGCATCTATTGTTTATTAATCTTTTGACGGATAGTCTTCCGGCAATCGCATTAGGAATGGAACCACATAACCAAGAAGTGATGAATGAAAAACCAAGATCCGCAGATGAGTCAATACTGACAAAAGATTTTCTTGGTAAAGTCGGTCTGGAAGGTTTGGTAATTGGTGCAATGACGATGATTGGATTTTTGACAGGCTATCATCAAAACGGTGCGTTACTCGGAAGTACATATGCGTTTGGAACACTCTGCCTGGCACGTTTGTTCCATGGATTTAACTGTAAATCAGATCATCCGGTTCTCTTTACAAAACGCTGTTTTAATAATAAATGGCTTCAGGGAGCATTTTTACTTGGTGCAGCACTTATTACTGCAGTATTGATGATTCCGGAACTTCATATAATATTTAAAGTAGAAACTTTGAATTGGATTCAACTTGGTTTGGTATATCTGTATGCGTTTGTCAGCCTTCCGATTATTCAATTTCTTAAATGGGTACGCATAAAATTAAGAAAAAATGGAGAATAATAATGGATTTAAATAAAATGAATATTAAAAAAATTCGGGAATTGATTGCATTTACTGTACTTCTTGTTGTTGCATTATGGAAGTTTGATGTAGTAATCCACGTAATAAAAGAGCTATGGGGAATTGTATTCCCCTTTGCTCTTGGTGGAGCGATTGCATTTGTGATCAATGTACCAATGAGTTTTTTAGAACAGAAAATTTTTGGGAAAGCAGAAGCAGGAAAACAGGCAGGGGGAAAGTTTGCAAGACCAGTCAGTCTGCTGCTTACCATTATATTAGTGCTTAGTGTGATTCTGTTAGTGTTGTTTGGTGTAATTCCGCAACTTACGCGAACAATGGGAAACTTAATGGCAAGTATTGCTGATTTTATTCCGCAGATGCAAGAGTGGATTCGAAAGTTTTCCAATGATAATCAGGAAATTATGAGCCTGGTAAATCAGGTGCAATTTGATTCTGATAAAGCAATTAAGTGGGGAATCAGCGTTCTTGGAAACGGAGCAGGCAATATGATGAATACGACAATGTCAGCAGTAGGCTCCCTTGTTAGTGGATTTGCAACTTTCTTTATTGCCTTTTCTTTTGCCTGTTATATTCTTTTTCAAAAAGAGAAATTACATGTACAGATAAGAAAGATTTTTTTCGCTTTTATTCCGAAACAAAAAGCGACGATGTTTCTTGATATTTGTTCCCTGACTTATCGCACATTTGCCAATTTCCTTACTGGACAGTGTGTGGAAGCTGTGATTCTCGGAAGTATGTTTGTCATTACATTAAGTATTTTGAAAATGCCATATGCACTTTTAATTGGAGTCTTAATTGCATTTACTGCATTAATCCCTGTTTTTGGGGCATTTATCGGGTGCGTAATGGGATGTTTTTTGATTTTTATGGTGAGTCCCAAACAGGCAATTTTGTTTATTGTTGTATTTCTTGTTTTACAGCAAATTGAAGGCAATCTGATTTATCCACATGTTGTGGGTGGGTCTGTAGGACTTCCATCAATCTGGGTACTTGCAGCAGTTACAATTGGTGGAAATCTTATGGGAATTGTAGGAATGCTTGTGTTTATTCCTTTGGTATCTGTATTGTATACGATTTTCCGCGAATTTGTATACTCGAGATTGAAAAAGCAACATATAAAATCGGTAACAAAGACAAAAGTAGAGGAATATACCGCAGAAGAAATTGCAAAGATGGAAGGAACCTGTAAAAAACAAGATGATAAAGAGTAGAATGAAGGGAATCAATTCATTGGTTTTTACAGCACTTTTAAAAACAGTCTGTTTTAACAGGAGTGTTTTCTGTTAAGGCAAACTGTTTTTTTGTAAAAATTCATTGTAAGAACCAAAGAATGAATGGACCAATGAATTGACTAAGCGGTCAAGCTGTGGTATGGTATTCCTATAAAGTATGAAAGAACGGTTCGAAGGATGAAATACGAAAGGAAACGAAAATCATGCAAAGTTTACTCGACGAATTAAAAGAAATGCAGGCAAAGCTATCTGCAATAATTGCGCGGCTTGAAGCTGAACATAACACAGTAACTGCGACACTTGCAGAGATAAGAAGAGTGGCAGTGCTTGAAGAAATTTACAGAGCCGGAGGAATGGTAACTGCAAAGGAAGTCTCTTGTTTTGCAGAAAAGTATGGAAAGACACCTAGTTCAACGGCGGGTTATTATTCAGGAAATAAACCGTCACTAACAGCATCGGAAGATCGCTTAGCCAGAGTGCTTACGGAAACAGGACGGATGATTGTGTTGGAAAAGCGTGAAGAGTGGGGCGAAGATTGGCTGGAGAGGGTGCCAATGGAGATTGTTTCAAATGCGTATGCCAGAGATACGGAAGTAGTGTTTTGAGTGCATCCAAATAATTAAAAGTTAGAAAGAGGAAAAACCCTAGAGCATTCATGGCGCTTTGTGCTATACTAAAACTTAATCAATATAAAATTCATGAACAAAAGGAGTAAAAAATATTGATCAATCAAGCGGCAAAGAAAATTTTAAAAGCACTTTCTTTTGATGGTGTAGAAGTAGAAATGTTTCGTCATATGGCGGACTTAAAGCGATTGGATCCAATGAAAATTTTTTATAAAAAAGTAGATGAAAAAATATATAACGGGAGCCATGCAGTACCGGTTCGTATTTTCTTTCCAAATGAAAAAAGTTTTCGGGAGAGTGAAGAAAAAAAAGCGGACAGCCAGGAACGAAAGCTGCTTTTGTTTATACATGGCGGTGGCTGGGTGACAGAGAGTATTGACAACTATGAAAGAATCTGTGCACGACTTGCAGATGCAACCGGACAGTATGTTGTTTCTGTAGAATACAGATTGGCACCGGAAGATAAGTTTCCGGCAGGGCTGGAGGATTGCTATGCAGTTGCAAAGGCGTTATATTCCGGTCAGTTTGTATTAAATGTAAAGCCGGAAAACATTACACTGATTGGAGACAGCGCAGGCGGAAACCTTTGCGCTGCATTATCTTTGATGGCAAGAGACCGAAAAGAGTTTATGCCGAGCAGACAAATTTTAATTTATCCTGCTACGTATAACGATTACACCGAAAAGTCGCCATTTGCCTCTGTAAAAGAAAATGGAACAGATTATCTTTTGACAGCAGGAAAAATGCAGGATTATATTGATCTCTATGCGAGAAATGAGGAAGATAAAAAGAATCCGTATTTTGCGCCATATCTGGCAAAAGATTTAAGTGATCAGCCGGATACATTGATTCTTACCTCCGAGTTTGATCCGCTTCGAGATGAGGGAGAAGCGTATGGAGAACGTTTAAAAGAAGCTGGCAACCGGGTACGGATTCATCGCATTAAAGATGCCCTTCACGGCTATTTTGCATTGGGAATCAAGCAGCTGCATGTGCAGGAAAGCTTCACTTACATTAATGAATTTTTGAAAGGGGAAGCGTCGTGAAACAAAAAAAAGCACGTTGGAGAAAGCTGGATAATGCAGCAAAATTATATTCTGCATCCAGTAACAAAAAAGATACAAGAGTTTTTCGATTTTATTGTGAATTAAAAGAACAAGTGCAGTCTGAACTTTTGCAACAAGCGCTGGATCAAACGGTAGAGACCTTTCCGACTTTTCTTATGGTACTTCGAAAAGGGTTATTTTGGCATTATCTTGAGCCTTGTAATTTACGTCCGGTTGTAAAAGAAGAGTATAAAGAGCCTTGCAGCAGGCTTTATATCCGAGATAAAAAAAACTTGCTGTTTGAAGTGACATATTATCAAAAACGTATTAATTTTGAAGTATTTCATGTACTGACCGATGGTACAGGGGCAACCGAATTTTTAAAAGAATTGGTGAAAAACTATCTGTATCTTGCGCATAAAGAAGAGGGATTGGAGCAGGTTTCCTTGCAGCCGGAAGATATGACAGTGCAGGATCAGGAAGATGATAGTTTCCTGAAATATTATTCAAAAGACCAAAAACGACCGAAAAAAAGGAAGCTGCATGCATTTCAGATACGTAGAAAAAAGAAAGATGGAAACCGTCTGCATGTCCATGAATCTATTGTTTCGGTACAGGCAATCTTAAAAAGAAGCAGGGAGCTTGGTGTTTCTATGACCATCTTTTTGACGGCAATCTATATGATGGCTATTCACGAAGAAATGTCGAAGATGCAGAAAAAACGTTCTGTGATATTAATGGTACCGGTAAATTTAAGAAAATTTTTTCCATCGACGTCGATGTTAAATTTCTTTAACTGGATTGAACCGGGATATGATTTTGCAACGCAAGATGGAAGCTTTGAAGCAGTATTGAATCATACAAAAGCCTTTTTTGAAGCGGAGTTGACCAAAGAAAAAATGTCGGCACATATCAGTGAATTACTTGCATTAGAACTACACCCGATTTTGCGGCTCGCACCGCTGGAACTTAAGAATCTCTGTATTCAGGCAGGAGCAAAATTCTCAGAAAAGAATGTAACCGCAATTTTTTCTAATATGAGTGCGGTTAAAATGCCCAAAAGCTATGTGCCTTATATTGAGCGATTTGGTGTCTATACAAACACTCCGAAAATGGAATTATGTCTGTGTTCATTCCAAGATAAACTGTCCTTCGCATTTACCTCCAGATATGATACCGAAAATATTGAACGCAATTTTTATCGCTTATTAAAAGAGCAGGGAATTTCAGCCCAAAAAGTAGAGCCGGTCTTTCCGAAGCCAACGATGCCAAGTGAGCAGGAGATGAAAGTCTATAAAATTTATAGTTTTTTATGTATTGCACTAGTGGCATTGATGTTGGTGACCGACTTAAATTTCCATCCGAAGATTCGTTGGACACTGTTTACCGCCGGAGGCGTTGCAACAATGTGGATTGCCTCGTCAATTGGCTTCTTTAAACGCTACAATTTATTAAAAAATTTGATGTGGCAGCTGTTAATCGGAACCATCATTAGCTTTATCTGGGATGCATTAACCGGATGGCATAGCTGGTCGGTCGATTTTGTGCTGCCGCTGATGAGTGTAGGAACTCTGCTTGCAATGTGTGTGATTGCAAAAGTGCAGAAAAGCCCGGTAAGAGAGTATCTGATCTATGAAATTATGGCTGCCGGATATGGGCTGATTCTTCCGGGCATCCTGCTTTTTTGCAAAGTGGTGAAGCGCCCAACTGTGAGTATGTTTGGTGCATTGGCGTGCTTTTTATTTTTAGTAGGCGTGCTGTTGTTTAAAGGCAGAGAGTTTAAAGAAGAGATGCAAAAAAATTTGCATGTTTAAAAAACAATTTCAAAAATTGTACCACCCGCAGGATTGTCTTTGACAGTAATATTGCCATTATGGACTCTTACAATTTCATACACAAGTGCAAGACCAAGTCCGACACCGCCAAGTGCACGGCTTCGGGATTTATCAATGCGAAAGAACGGTTCAAAGATTTTGTCTTTGAGTTCTTCAGGAATCCCATTTCCGGTATCCGCAACCGATAAAATGATGTTTTGGTCTTTTTTTGCTACGGTTACGGTAACTTGACCATCCGAGCGATTGTATTTTATCGCATTTTCTACAAGATTATAAACAAGTCGGTAGATTAAGATGTCGCTGCCTGTCATAGTAAGGGCTTCACAGTTTCCGGTAAGGGTGATGCCTTTCTTCTGGGCAAGCGGCTCTAAATCTGCGAGGACTTCTTCGACGAGTGCATCGAGTGCAATTTCTTCGTCGCGTGCCACGGTCTGCAGTTCACTCATATCCAGAAGGGTTTTTACCATTTTGCTGAGTCGTTCGTTTTGTTCGGTCACCATTTTGAGCGTTTTTTGAGAACACTCATCATTATCCGGATGTTCGGTAGCGTTATACAAATCAAGTTGTACCTGCATGACAGCCAGGGGAGTACGAAGCTCATGCGCGGCATTTGCGGTAAATTGGCGTTGGGTTTCAAAGGACTCAGAGAGTCGTTCAAGCATCTTATTATAGGAAATACTCAGTTGATTGAGTTCTTTGACTTTGTTTTCCTCAATTCGTGAAGCAGCCAGGTTTTGTGCCTGTACTTTTTCAATTTTATCCGAAAATTCACTGAGGGGCTTTAGCGCATGTCCGCTTATAAAAAAGGTAATAACACCGCCCAAAAGCGCCATCAGTGCGGAGAGAATCAGACTTGTTTTCCTATAATCTGCTTTGTTATTGTAAACCTGAATGGAAAAATCATTTGCAAAATCTTGCCATTTTTCATCCGGGATGCTGATATAGATTTTCTCCGAGCTGTCTTTGCTGCCGTCTTCATTTTGAGCATCTACCGTATCTTGCAGAGAATCAATGTAGTAAACTCCGCTTTTATAGATAAATAACGTAAGGCATCCGCAGATTAATGCAATGAATAATGTTGTAATGATTGTAAGTCGCCACTGGATTGATAATTTTTTCATGATTTTTTATTTACTTATTTGCACTGTCTGCATCAATCACTGATTGAATCTGACTCATAAGCGTATCATAATTATCCGGATCATCGATTCCGCCAAGCATTGGATCGCCTACAATCTTTCCGTTTCGATCTACAAGAATTGTGGTAGGGAATGCCATAATCTCGGAAGCATATTTTCCGGCATTGGAATCAGATGCAATAGAAAGGTTACGGTAAGTTGCGCCCTGGCTTTCCAGCACTTTTTTTGCGTCTTTAATTGCAGATTCATTTGAATCGAAAGTTTCAGTGTTGATGCCTACGACTTCTCCACCCATGGATTTGATTGCTTCATTCATTTCATTAAGTTTGGATAATTCTGCAACACAAGGTTTACAGCCTGTAAACCAGAAATTCAAAACAGTTACGGCATTGTTAGAAAACAGAGTTCCATCCACTTTATTTCCGTCGAAGTCTGTTCCGGAAAGATCTTTAAATGGAGTATCCTCATCCGCAGCATCTTCTGTATCCGCAGAGCCGGTTGTTGCCAGTTCATCTTCCAGCTTGGAAATCTGTTCTTCAATTCCTCGAATGGTTTCAATGTCGCTCTCTAATGTCTTGAGTTCATCCTCTGTAAAAGAAGATTTATTTTCTTCAATGGTTGCGGTAAGGAAATCTGCATAGGCACTATCAGAATCTGCATTTGTCTTGCTCATCATGCCAAATACTTTATCCCATACTTCACTATGATCTGCAAAAATTTGATTTTCCTGCTGATAGAGATCATCTAATTTTTTAGTGGAAGCATCTTTTGACTCTTTGGTATCTTTTGACTCTTTGGCATCTGCGGTCGTACTGGTGCTTGGTTTTTTGCTTTCTTCAGTAGCCTCTTTTCCGCTACATGCAGTCAGTGATAAGGCTGCGCAAAGTGTGAGAATGGTAATAATATTTTTTCTTGTTTTCATGGTTAAACTCTCCTTTATAGATATATGTTTTATTTTTGGGTTTTCATAAATTGAAAGCAAATGGCATCTTTTGGACATGCTTTCATGCAGGCGCCACATCTGATACACTCAGGATGGTTAGGAGTTTTTAACACATCCACATCCATTTTACATGCGGTGGTACACTTGTGGCAACCAATACATTGATCCTCTTTTACTTTTATACTAAGTAAGGATACTTTATTAAATAAAGAATAAATTGCACCCAGCGGGCAAATCCATTTACAAAATGGTCGATAAAATAAAATGCTTAAGACAATTACTGCAATTAAGATAATACTCTTAAAGCGAAACAAGCTGCCAAGTGCCGAGCGAATTGCTGTATTTCCGATTGCTAGCGGAATAGCACCTTCTAATACACCCTGCGGACAAATATATTTACAAAAGAACGGGTCGCCCATTCCAATTGAATTTGTCACAAGCATCGGAAGCAGGATGACAAACACGATTAAGATGAAATATTTCAGATATCTTAATGGTTTAAGCCTTGCAGTAGAAAACTTTTTGCACGGAATTTTATGAAGTAAATCCTGAAACCATCCAAACGGGCACAAGAATCCACAGATAAATCTTCCAAGCAGTACACCCAGCAAAATAAAAAATCCGGTGATGTAATAAGTAAATTTAAATTTTGAGGAACCAATCACTGCCTGCACAGCTCCGATTGGACAGGCTCCGGTAGCTGCCGGACACGAATAGCAATTTAGTCCCGGTACACAGACATTTTTGGCAGCCCCCTGATAGATTTTTCCCTTAAATAAATTAGGAATATGTATATTTGTAAGCAAGGTGGCGACTGCCTGAATCCAACCCCGCAAGCCTGCGATTTTTTTTGAGTTAAGTTTTGTTTTCTTATCCAATTCCTACACACTCCAGACATAATTTAATTGCTTTACTAAGCACAACGGCCGCTTCTCCTCTGGCTATCCCATACGTCACCAGAATAATACCGGCAGTAAGTAAGACAAGTTGTAGTATTTGTTTGCTCTTCAAAAATTGATTGCTCCTTTCTTTTGCCCAAATTTGTCTTTGTTGACCTGTCGACATAAGTATTATACAATAGAGGGTGTAAAATTTCTGTTAAGGAAATGGGGAAAAAATTTGAGATTATTAATTGTTGAAGATGAAAAAGAATTATGTGATACGGTTGCCAAAACTTTGTATCATGCCGGTTATGAGGTCGATACCTGCTATGATGGCAGCGAAGCACTGGATTATATATTGGCAGAAAGCTATGATTTGATTGTGCTTGACCTGAATTTACCGGGGATGGATGGAATGGAACTTTTAAAAGAATTACGCAAAAAAAATGAAGAAACAAAGGTTCTGATTTTATCGGCAAGAAGTCAGATAGCAGATAAAGTTGAAGGGCTGGATGCCGGTGCAAACGACTATATGGAAAAGCCATTTCATTTACAAGAATTAGAGGCTCGTATCCGAAGCCTGACCCGCCGTAAGTTTGTGCAAAAAGATGTGTGCCTGACTTGCGGAGGCATAAAGTTCGATACAAAAAAGCGGGAAGCCTATGCCAATGGCGAATTTGTGGCGCTGACCCGAAAAGAAAATGGAATCTTAGAATACCTGCTTTTGAATCAAGGCAGACCGGTTAGTCAAGAGGAATTAATTGAACATGTCTGGGATGCGTCTGCGGATAGTTTTAGTGGTTCAATTCGAGTTCATATGTCATCACTTCGAAAGAAACTAAAAGCAGTACTTGGATATGATCCGATTGTAAATAAAATCGGTGAAGGCTACAAAGTTGTGGAGGATAAAATAAAAGAATAAAACAGCGGCTCATTATTAAGAGTCGCTGTTTTCAAAGATACGGATAAGCCTGGTGTGTTCATTTTTTTCTTTAAACTCTCGAAGGACTGCCCGAAATGTTGTGTTTCGAAGTTTTCGATTATTTTTAAGAAAGCAGACAAAGGTCCAGAACCATAAAAATGGCCATAAAACAGGGAGATGGGAGGCATTTGGAAAGCGTACTTTCATTTGCAGATGGCCTTCTTTAAAATACGTCAACCAATTTATTTTTTGATAAGAGGTGGATCCGACAATCGCATGATTCGCATTCGTACCCATATCTCCTCCTTCTAAAATCATCGAAAGAAAGTGTTCGCAGGCGTCAGTATCATAAGTAACTTCCGGATCAATTTGCTCTGCAAGTCCGAGATAATTTCGACAACACGCTAAAATAATTTCATAAAGATGAAAAATTCTGGATTCTCGGCACCAGGCATGCAGTTTCTCAAAATCAATTTCATTATAAAAATGGTTTAAATAAACGGTAAAATCACAGAGCAGCCGGATTCCGAAACCACTGTACAGATAGTGTTTTAACATATGGTGAATTAAATAAAATGCAGATTCAGTCGGGGCAAGCACCGTATAGGAGTATCCATAGAGTGTTTGTGTCAGTTTAGGTGGATTGGAAAAGACTTCCTCCACGATTTGATTGGCTTGTTCATATTGATATAACCCGACAATGCGATAATGCAGTTCCAGTTCAAATTGGCGCCCGGTTTTTGGAAACGTGTACAAAAAAAGCATATGGTGGTCACTGAGTTCACCTTGTAAGACATATCCGTGAGAAATCAGCAGAGATTTCGCTTTCTCAAAGGCTTCGGAATCATTGATATATAAATCCACATCTCCTGATTTACGATACTCCGGAACCGGATAATAACTGGCAAGGCTCAGACCTTTTAAGAGATAGCAGGAAATCTGATTTTGTGAAAGTAATGAAACCGTTTTTCTGGTAAAATGTTCCAGCTCATAATAGTTTAGTAAAATCTGTTTCGTCTGTTGTTTCAAGAACAGAAAATAAGGCGTATCACGAAAGTAAGGCAAGAGAAACGGAAGCGTACACTGTTTCTTTGCCAATTCTATTAATTGAGAATATTCTTCTTTTGGAACTACAATCTTGCACTCGGAGTCGGTGCAATTTTTTTTGATAATACTTAAATAGGTATGGTATACTTGTTTCATAAAAATAAACTCCTGAAATAAAAATGTTATAGCATAAATCTAAGAAAAGGAAACCTGATATGAAAAAATCAAATGGATATCTGATGAAACAACTGGAAGATGAATGGATTCTTCTGCCTGTCGGAGAAAAGACAGAAGCAGTGCATGAAGTCCTTTCACTTAGTGAAACCGCTGGTTTTATCTATGAGCATGCCGAAGAAGCAGAGACCATAGAGCAACTGGCTCTGTTAGTGGCAAAAGAGTATAAAGTAACGCCGGATGAAGTCTACGAAGATGTAGAAGCAGTCGTGCAGCTGTTAAAAGCGAAAGAGATTCTGCTTTAGCTTTCGCAAAAAAGCGCTTAATTTGAAGCAAAACGGGCGGATTGGAAGCAGCCAGAGCCATAAAAAAGAAAGGATTTGATAAAGAATATTGTCAACAGAGATTTCTTTTCCATTATGAATAAAAGCAATCAGCTTTCCCTTGATCTGTTCCGGCTGAATTGGACCTTCAAGCTCAGATTGATTGTCTCCAACCATAAAAAAACCAGCAGGAGTGACAGCATAAATTCGGTGCAGAACAAGAATGCTATGTGCTCTGCGATAGAGCACGACATCATTTCGCTGCAAATATCCAATCGGGACTTGTTGAATCAGCGCTTCATCACGACCGGGAATAAATAAAGGATACATGCTATAGCCCTGAGGCTTGATGCGGATGATAGCACCGTCATTTAGTAATTTTTCGAGATCAATTTTAGGTTCCATAATTTCTCCTGTCTAAATAAGGTACAATTATTTTTGTAATTATAGCATTGACAGTCACAAAGTACAATAAATCTTATTAAAAAATTCTTGACTTTTGGATAATATATGAATATGATAATAAAAAAACAAATCTTAACTTAGTAAGTATAGTTTTAAAGGAGGAGATACAAATGAGAGCATACGAAAAGCCGGTAATTACAGTGGACAGTGGAATGGCAGAAGGGATTTATGCAGCAAGTGGAGCAACACAGGGCACATTAAATGTAACTTATTATGGAGTATGGGACAGATGGGGTACAAATGGCGGAAAAAGTTTGGCTATGGCAGACTGGTCCGGAATTGATGGAACCATCACTTTAAACATTAAGTTTAATGATACCGTAGATCAGGTTGAGACAGACGATGCATCAGTACAGTGCGCATGGAATGGAAGTACCGCTACTTTAACTTTTGCAAGTACTGCATCAAATCCACTTACAATTGGAATTCATATTGATCATGGAACCAGCATTGATGATCTTAAGATGGAAAGCTTTACTTATTCTGTAAACTAATAAATTAATAAAAAAACCTCTGTCGCTATGTTGTTCACAGCGGCAGAGGTTTTTTTAAAATTCGGCTATCAGTTTTTGAATTTCTGATTCGGCTAAGCACTCACATTTTTTCTCCCGAATTGCATAAACCCTGGTACAGATATTTAACACCGTTGGTCTATGTGTCGTGACAATACAGGTTCTGGGATAAGTATCCTGCATAATATTTTTTAATACATTTCGCTCAGTGGCAACGTCAAGTGCGGAAGTTGCCTCATCTAAAAGCAGAATCGGGGATTTTCGAAGCAATGCGCGGGCAATTGAAAGTCGCTGCGCCTGACCTTCTGAAAGTCCACCGCCTCGTTCTTTTATCTCACTTTGGATTCCATCCGGCAATTTCGCAACAAATTCCCAGGCACAGGCAAGTTTTAGCGCTTCTATGATTTCTGCATCGGTAGCTTCCGGTTTTACAATCCGCATATTTTCAGCAATGGTACCGGAAAACATAGTATTTCCTTGTGGCACATAGGAAAATAATTTCCGAGTGGAAGGAGACAATGAAATTTTTTTACTAAAATTTGCTCCGGAACATACCGAAAGGTCTCCGTTTTGTGGCTTAAGCAGAGAGAGCAGCAATCGGAGCATGGTCGTCTTTCCCTCTCCGGAAGGACCGACTAACGCTATGATTTCATGCGGGTAAGCGTTTAAATTGGCATTCCGAAAAACCTCTGTACCGGTATGATAAGCGTAGTTTAATTCTTTTAGTTCAAGTCCGATGCCTTCCAATTTGTGCTGCGCTTCAAACTCGGTTACCAGAGTGTCCTGGCTATGGTCTTCTTGTGGCATCTCTACGATATCCATAAGACGACCGGCAGAGATAGTCAAAGAGATTGCAGAGGGAATTAAGCCAACCAATGAATTTACAGAAGCCGTTAAGGTGCTGGAGAGCGATAAAAACATGGTCATTGTTCCATAACTGATTGCCTGACTCCACACACGATAAATTCCCCAACCATAGCAACTATAAGATACAATAAATCCGATGATAGACATTAAGATAGAAGTCAGCATGGACATTTTCTGAAAATCCAGGCGCATGGAAATATAATCCTGTTGCAGTGATTTTAATTTATTGGTATAAAAATGAATCAAGTCAAAGGCCTTAATTGTTTGAATGTTTGAAAAACTTTCCTGGTTAAAGCCATAGAGTTTGGCATTCATTGCGGCACTGCGCTGGTTGTTTTGTTTCATTCGTTTTAATAACGGTCGCGAAAGCAGGGCACTAAATGGAATTCCAATCAAAGCAAACAGTGCAAAAGTCGGATCATAGTAAAGCACAATAGCCAGTGCACTGAGAAAACGAAAGACGTAGATGATCAGATTTGGAATCCAGTTTAAAACTCCACTTGAAATATTTGAAGCATCGGCACTCCAGCGAGTTACCAGATCTCCGGTATGATATTTGGTCAAAGCTTCCCAGTCTGTAACGAGCATTTTGGAGAAAATGTCATTTTTAATCTCAGTATCTACTTTTAGATTAATGAAGGTAGATGCGTAGCTGGAAGCCTGAGAAATCAGAATGCTGATGATAGAAAAGCTAATCATTGCAATAAAGGTGCTTACTAATTTTCCGGTTTGATGACCGGTAATAATATCTACCAAATCCTTGGAGATCAGACTGGAGATGAGGGAAACCACGGTTCCGGTAAGCCCAAGTAAAGTATAGATAAGCATAGATTTCCAATAATGTTTTCCGTATTGATAAATCCATAAGGTCTGAAGCCATATTTTTTGTAAAGAACCCTGCTTGAAGTGTTTCCATATAAGAGAAATTTTTTCTTTCATGTCAAATGGTTATCCTCCCAAAGGTTAATTCCTGCTTTTAAGCTTTGTGCAGAAGAAGGCTCTGGCATACATAGAAAAGAAAATACAGGCACATGGGAAACAATTTCTTCAGCAAACATCAAATTCAAAGAAAGCTGTTGTTCTTTCCAGACCGGAGAAATCATTCTCTGCATCACCCGAAGAATCTGTTCTGATTCATTTAAATCTTCAAAATGATTTTTAGATGGATGCTGCCCGAGAAGAACAATTCCACCAAGTTCATAATTTTGTGCAGTGAAAATCCCGGAAGTTCCACACCAGGGAATTCCATAAACCATAATCTGCTTTTTTTTGATATCAAAACCTAAAAGATTTAAGTCGCCATTTAAATATGGAGTTTGAAAAAGTGTGTTCCAAAAAGCAGTATGTGTAGATTTTCCAACTCCGGAATGACCAGAGAACAGCCATGCTTTTTGATGATACAAAAGAGAGGCAGAATGAATCGCAAATAATCCGTTTTTTTGAGCAAGAAAAAGAAAAAATAAACGGATAGCATGAAATAAATTTTCAGCGGCAGTATCGGAATGTTCCGGTTTGCAATAAATTCGGACGTAACTTCCGTCCTTGGTCATATGCGCTTCATATAAATTTTGCATAGGATGAAAGACGATGATGTAATGATTGGTGTGTTCAAATACGCTCAGTTCCGAGTTTTGAAGCAGTACTTCTCCATAAGCGTGGCTTGCCGGAGGAATTGTAAGCAGTTCGAAACGCTGGTCAGCTTTGGCATTTGGGAAAGAATCCGGTTCAAAACCAAAAGAGTCAAAATGCGTGAGTGCCGATTGCTCTAAGAGAAGCTGCTTTGGGTCATAAATCTGCAGCTTGAGTCCGGCAATTTCTAAGTAAATTGTAGTGAAATTGGAAACTGGCTGGAGATTCTCTACAAGGATTCCGTTTGCTTGAAGTTGTGTAAGAAAGTCACGCACATCGTCACAAAGCATTGGAATTGAATCGGAGTCTAAATGATAAATTCTGGCAATCGCACTTACAAGGTCGTCAAATTCCATGCCTTCATTGTGTTGCAGAAGATTCCAGAGTAAGGTTCCGGTTTCATTCAAAACCATGCCTTTTCGTTGATCTGCGATTTGCTGACCATAAGGCAGTAAATAGCAGGTGTCTTTTATTTTGCGAAGGGTGTATCCGGATTGGCATTGAAACATAAATAAAAGGTGTCCTTTCGTTAAAGTTGGATTAAAAAAATCTACAGATATTATAAGCTCAGATGATAATTGTGTCAAAAAGAAAAAGTAAATAATAAAAGTAAATAAAAATAGCTCCTATCGTGAAAATTCAATTTCATGATAAGAGCTATTTTTTACTTCCACTCAACAAAGTGATAACTATCTAATATTTGAAAATACTTGGCAAGGCGTTCATATAATGGATTTGCTTTTTCACCGAAATGTTTTTCGACTTCTTTTCCAAGTTCGATAATATTTTTTTCTCCATCTAATAAAGGCCATACAAAGCTTCCTATTTCATCCAGATGGATATGTGTGACTTTTGGTTTCTTTAAAAGTTTTTGTGCGATTCGGTTAAAAGCACCGGTATTTTCAATATCGAGTGTAACAATTCCATTTTCATCAGCCGACCAGGAGATGCCCTCCGGTCGGGCTGGTTTTCGTTCCAGATAATTCTCTGAAATCACATTGTTATTTTTTTTCATCATTTACTTTCTTTTTTTCCAGACGGAAAATTTCAATAAACTTAATATAATCAGAGCAAATACAACTAAGCTTCCGATATTAGCTACCGGTGTAGAAAGATTTAATTTAGAAGATAAGTCGATTGCATCATTCAGTCCAAATACAGCAAAGATAGCGAGTAAAATACCAACTAAGCCTTCTCCGGCAATCATACCAGAACAATATAAGATACCGTCGCTGATGATTGCATCTTTTTCTTTCTGTTCTTTGTTCATTTTATCAAATACAAGACGAACAAGACCACCTACCATGATACAAGCATTGAGCTGTACCGGAAGGTAAACACCGATTGCAAATGGAAGTACCGGAATTCCTACGATTTCTACTGCGATTGCAAGGAATACACCAATGAATACAAGAGTCCATGGAAGATTTCCATCCATAACGCCTTCGATGATCATTTTCATTAACATTGCCTGAGGTGCCCCGAGCTGTTCAGTACCAAAGCCCCATGCAGCATCTAATAAATATAATACACCACCGATTGCAAAAGCAGCAGCGATAACACCAATCATTTCACCAATCTGCTGTTTCTTAGGAGTTGCACCGAGTAAATATCCGGTTTTTAAATCCTGAGAAGCATCTCCGGCGATTGCAGCCACAATACAGATGATGGAACCGATAGCGATAGCACCCTGCATACCATGCGCACCATGGTCACCTGTTATTTTTAAGATGATAGTAGCAATCAGAAGTGTTGCGATTGCCATACCGGAAACAGGGTTATTTGAGCTTCCTACAAGACCAACCATTCTTGAAGAAACAGTTGCAAAGAAGAAACCAAAGATAACAACGATAATCGCACCAACGAGTGTTACCGGAATTGCAGGTACTAACCATACAAGCAGAGTCAGAACAAGGATTGCAAGCAATAAGAATTTCATGCTTAAATCCTGTTCGGTACGTTTGTTACTTGTACCTTTTGCCCCGGACATGCTCTTAAGTGCATCACGGAATGTGCGGATAATCAGTGGAAGAGATTTTACTAAACTGATGATACCGCCTGCTGCCAGTGCACCGGCACCGATGTAGCGGATATAACTTCCCCAGATTGCGCTTGCGCCTCCGGCTGCAAACATTTCTCCGATAGGAGCAGTTCCCGGATATAAAGTCAAATCATTACCAAACAGTACAATTGCCGGAATAAATACCAGCCAGCTGACAATACCACCGGCAAACATATAAGAAGAAATTCTTGGTCCACAGATGTAACCAACGCTCATAACAGCCGGGTAAATCTGTGTTCCGATTTCTCCAGCATATCCTTTTACTCGGAAAGATACTTCACTTGGAACCAGTTTTAATCCATCGATAATGAATTTAAATCCGGCAGCAATACCAAGTCCGGCAAATACAGTAGAAGCATTTGCTCCACCTTCTTCACCAGCTAAAAGGACCTCTGCACACGCAGTACCTTCCGGATAAGGAAGTACGCCATGTTCTTTTACGATTAATGCGTTTCTAAGCGGAATCATGAATAACACACCAAGCAGACCACCGATTAAAGCGATAATTGTGATTTCAATAATACTTGGTTTATCCATTTTTCCTTCTGCTGCCCATAAGAATAAAGCAGGCAGGGTAAAAATAGCACCAGCGGCTAAAGACTCTCCGGCAGAGCCAATAGTCTGTACCAGGTTACTTTCCAAAATGGAGTTTTTTCGCATGATAACGCGAATTACACCCATGGAAATTACAGCAGCCGGGATGGATGCAGAAACGGTCATACCAACACGTAATCCGAGGTAAGCGTTTGCTGCACCGAACACAATTGCAAGAAGGATACCCATTACAATAGAAGTGATTGTAAATTCAGGTGTCACTTTTTCAGCCGGAATATACGGCTTGAACTCTTTATTTTCGTTCATGTTTCTCTCCTTTGTAAATCTAAAGTCACAACAAACATCATTATATAGAAAATATATTCGACTTGCAAGAACATTTGTGCATTTTCATTGTATTTCCAGATTTAATAAAATATGATAAAATAGCAGGAAACCAGAAAACTTTAAAATTATGGGAGAATACTATGAAGAAAAAACTTGTCTTACTTGTTCTGATTGTGGCAATTGCAGCAGGAGTAGGTCTGGTACTTCCGGGCGTGATGAACAAGGCAGGAAAAGAAACGACCATTACATCTTCTCAACTCGAAGATGCGATAAATATCAGCCAGCTTTCTACCGCAGAGTTTGTTTATAACGGTGTAGCAGAAAAACATAATCAAGAAAATCCGGATGAGATAGACTGCTATATTGCGTATGATGCCAATGTGAAAGTCGGAATTAACATGGAAGAGGTGACATTTAAAATCAATGAAGAAAAAAAGACTGTGACACCGGTGCTTCCAAAGATAGAGATTAATATTGCAACGCTAGATGAAAATTCAATTAGCTATATTCCAAAGAATCCAGACCTTTCTTTAAAAGAAGTCATTACGCTTTGTAAAGAAGATGCAATGAATGAGGCAAATCATTCAGATAAATTATATGAAACAGCCCAGGAAAATCTGGAATCTGTAATCGAAGCATTGCTATCACCGATTCTTGAACATGAAGGGTATTCGATTCAGTGGTAAAGTGTGATAAAAAATGGAGAAAATGAAATGAAACGAAAAAAAATACTTTGTCTTTTAGTAATCAGTATGCTGTGTCTTACCGGGTGTGCAGATAAGAAAGAGGAAAAAAAAGAGGCTGATTTTTCAGCAATTCAATCCGTCTGTGAACTGGCAACTTTAAAATGCTATTATCACAATGTAGCAAAATCAGAGACGGAAGCCAGCGGATTGTTTAAATGGCTTGGAACAGGATATAAAAAAATCTGGACTGAGTACAGTGGAATTGTAGAACTTGGGGTAGATGTCAGCAAGGTGTCTGTTTCCAAACCAAGCAAAGACGGCGTGGTAAAGGTGACCATTCCGGATGCTGAGATTTTGAGTGTGGATTTAGACGAGGATTCTATGGGAGAGCCTCTTACCGATACCGGATTTATGACTAAAATCACAAAAGAAGAAGAAACCGAGGCACTTGCAGAGGCGCAAAATCACATGGAAGAAACTGCAAATGAGAATGGAAATCTTTTAAATCAGGCAAAAGAACGGGCGAAAAGCCTGATTGAAGGATATGTGAAAAATGTAGGAGAACAAATCGGAAAAGAATATACCGTAGAGTGGGTTGATGCGAAGGCAGAAGAATAAAACAGAAGAATAAAAAGAGAAGGAATGAAAAAATCAGTATGATAAAAGCAGTCATTTTTGATATGGATGGAACATTAATTGACACAGAGAAATATTACCGGATTTTCTGGCCAAAGGCACTGGCACATTTTGGATATGAGATGAGTGATGAACAGGCACTTAGTATGCGCTCTCTTGGAAGACCCTATGCGCCAAAACATTTAAAAGAGATGTTTCATGATGAGAATCTGGATTACACTACAATTCGTAATTATCGAAAAGAAATCATGGAAGAATGTCTTCAAAAGAATGGAATTGAACTGAAAAAAGGAGCAGTAGAACTGCTTGAATTTTTAAAAACAAAAAATGTCAAACGTGCGATTGCTACGGCAACGGATGAAGAACGTGCCAGAAAATACTTAAAACAAATTGGTTTAGAACCATATTTTGATAAAATTATCTGTGCAACAATGGTAGAATACGGAAAGCCATCGCCTGATATTTATGAATATGCCTGTAGGCAGCTTAAACTTTTGCCAGAAGAATGTATGGCAGTGGAAGATTCTCCAAATGGAGTCTTAAGTGCCTATCGTGCAGGGTGTAAAGTTGTGATGGTTCCGGACCAGACAGAACCAGAAGAAGCATTAAAAGAAATCTTATATGGATGCGTAGAAAACCTCTTAGAGATTAGAAAATACTTCTGATTGTGCAACTTGTTGCAGAGACATCGCAAAAAAGTACCGATAGTAGACGAGAGATACTTTGATATAGCGGAGAATCGCCTGTATTCAGAATTAGAACTGGTGCTTGGAAAAAATAGAAATGAGATTTATGAACTGATAAAAAGTTATTGTGAATAATCTAAAAAGGGACGGGGTTTGTGGCTTAGTCAAGCTACAAACCCCGTCCCTTTTTTATGTTATCTCTTTTTGATAAATTCAATTGCTTCGTCTGCGCTAGAAAGACCGCCATTTCCTAACTGATTGGCAGTATCTGCGATAGGACTGGTAACACTGGTATTAAGCTCTCCATTTAAGGTATAGCTTCCTTCGAGTTTTTCTGGATTTAATGCATCGTTAAAACGGGCGTTATCGTTGTTTTAAGGTAACAGAAGGCATGCCTTTTACTTCGGCCAGTTTATTTAATTGAAATAAGCAGGAATATTGTAATTGATATTATTTAACCATACCAGAAATTTTACAAAGGGAAAAGTCTATTTCAAAAATAAAACACACAAACTACCTGAATTTATGGGTTCAGGCAGTCTGTGTGTGTCGTAAAGAAAGAAACTGCTTTTTTCGCATTTTCTGGGTTGTCCCCTTTTTCAGTTAGACAGATAATATAATTTCCTGCATCAATCCCCATAGGAGCAGGTTCAGATTTAGAAATGATTTTTCCGTCTGTGTCGGTATCAACAATAGAAGCCTCTTTTAACTGCGAGGAATAAGCAGAAAGTTCCTCTTTTGAAAGCAGGGTACTTAAATCTGCAAACATTCCCTGTGGAGCAGAATCAGTAAAAAATTCTTCAGAGCAAAGAATCACATCGACGCTTCCGGCAGAAAGATGAGCCAGATAAGACATGTTATTTTGATATTCGTTGAGATTGTAATAAGTGACGTTTACGATGGCATCTTCATCTAGTTCAAGACTCTCTTTTATCTCATCACAAAGGGCATCCGTATCCGAAAGGTAGACTTCATTGATGAGTGCGACAGAAAGTACGGGGGTATGTTGTTTTCCATTGATACTTGCGCATATAATAAGGATGATGCAGATGATAAGGGCAAGGACTACAAGGAATTTTGCCAGATAGTAGTCACAAAAGTAAGCGATACGTTTTTTGGGTGGCAATTTTTTGATATCGTCTTTTGTGGCTGATTTTGTGCCGTGCTGATAAATCTCTGCATCATCTTCCAAAGCAGTCTTTTTGAATTTTGTATTCATAAAAAGGGCTCCTCTTAAAATCGTTCACCGGAGATTTCCAGGTCGTGTTCTAATTCATCGGGTACATATTTACGAAAGATAAAAACAAATAAATTCGCATTTAAATATCCAAGCAATCCGACTCCACAGCAAAGTGCCAGTCCAATAAATGGAACGAAAGAAAAGAAAAGCAGAATAAAAGTGGCATCGATTGCAATTAAAAGCAGAGTCAATGGAAAATGACGGATGGCCATAAAAAAAGCATTTTTTAAATTATCGTAGATGGTATTTTTAAATTTTGCCTGTACCGGAAAAATATAAAGGCAAATGAGAAGGTATGGAATAAGAAAACAGGAACAGGTCACCAGCATCAGACGACCGAGTGTATTTTCAAGTGCCATGGCAATTCGAAAGTCTGTAAAAAATACAAATCCGATAATCATTAGCCCAATCCAGATAAGTGTGGATTGCTTAAAATTTATTTTAAAAGAAGAAAAAAAGTTTTTAAGCGGGTATCCTTCTTTCGTACGGATACGTTTCATACAACTGTAATAAAGAGCAGTAGTGGAAGCTCCAATGGTGATAATTGGAAGACTGCATAAAATCCATAAAAAATGAAGGGTGATGATATCTCCTACAAGATAGAAAAATCGAGACAGCAAGCTGTCATGGGTAAAAAGATTCATAAAAAAATCGTCTCCGTTCTGCCATTTTTGGCGGTAAAATCTTAAATGTTTTGGTTTCTGTATAATATTATAGAATAATCTAATATAAAATTCAAACAAAAAGCCGCAAAATCATTCACAAAAAAGCTGAATTGGAATCAGTAATATTTTACAAAAGTCTAAAATACTATTGAAATTTATATTTAAATAATATAAAATTAATTTACATTAATCTAAAAGGAGAAAAAGGAATGAACAAAAATAACTATAAAGAAACCAAGTACAACAAACCATTGATTTTACAGAGGGCGGATCCGTATGTGTATAAGAGTCAGGATGGAACTTATTATTTTACTGCTTCCGTACCGGAATATGATAAGATTGTGCTTCGTTCTTCCGATACAGTAAAAGGACTTGCAGAGGCCAAAGAGAAAACACTTTGGGTAAAGCATGAAGAAGGACCACAGAGTATTCATATTTGGGCTCCGGAAATCCATTATGTAGACGGTGGATGGTACATTTACTACGCAGCAGGGGATAAAGATGACATCTGGGAAATTCGTCCTTACGTTCTTCATTGTAAAGGACAAGACCCGATGAAAGATGAATGGGAAGAATTAGGAATGATGCAGGCAGCAAATGAAGATGAATTTTCTTTCCATGCATTTTCACTGGATGCGACAGTATTTGAACATAAAGGGGATTATTACTATATCTGGGCAGAAAAAACAGGGGTTGGCAAACAGATTTCAAACCTGTACATTGCAAAAATGGAAACACCAAACAAGCTTGCAACCGTTCAGGTACTTTTAACAACACCGGATTATGACTGGGAAAGAATTGATTTCTGGGTAAATGAAGGACCGGCAATTTTAAAACATAACGGAAAAATTTATATGACTTTCTCAGCAAGTGCAACCGGAGAATGTTACTGCATGGGTATGCTTTCTATCGATGAGGATGCAGACCTGTTAGACCCAGCGTGCTGGACAAAACTGCGCTATCCGGTACTGAAAACAGATGTAAAAGCCGGTGTGTTTGGACCGGGACACAATTCATTTGTAAAAGCGGAAGATGGAGAGACAGACCTTTGTGTTTATCATGCAAGACCTTATGATGAGATTGTGGGAGACCCGCTTTATGACCCAAATCGTCATGCGATGATAATGAAAGTGCGCTATGACGAAAATGATTTCCCGGTGTTTGAATATCAGACAATGGAAGAGGTATTTGCATAAGAAATATAGTTTAGGCTAATCTAAATATTTTAGAAAAATATGCACAAAAACAAAATGACAGAATTGTAGAAAAAAGCGAAAATCATGTGAATATTTAGAAAAATGTAAAAAACTATTGCTAAATCTAAAACTAAGTGCTAGTATGGCTTTAGAAACGAAGTACGATATAGTCTATCGAAGAAAGAGGAGGAGCCCTTAATGAAGTTAAAGAAATTAGTTTCAGCAGGACTGGTAGCAGTAATGGCTACATCACTTTTAGCAGGATGTGGCGGAAGCAAAGATTCATCAGAAACAGCAGACGGAAAGAAAAACCTTTCTATTTTTATCTTTGCAAATGATCATGAATCAACTGTATACAAAAGCATGATTGACCAGTATAAGAAAGACCATGCAGATACAATTGGAAACATTGATGTACAGATTACAACTCAGGACGAATATTCCAAAACATTAACAGGTATGATGACAGCAGGGGATTTGCCGGATATCTTTTATGTTGGACCGGAATCAGTAGAACAGTTTGTTGAGAACGGATATATTGAAGACCTTCAGCCGATTCTGGATAAAAAAGGAATCAGCACAGATGGAATGTTAGCACAGGAAGCTTTAGACAGCTATCGCTATGATGGAGATAAGACAGGAAGTGGCGATTTATATGCACTTCCAAAAGATGCATCCGTATTTGCTTATGCATACAATAAAGATTTATTTGATGAAGCAGGACTTGATTATCCGGACCCGGAAAATCCATATACATACGATGAGTTCATCGAAGTTTGTAAAAAACTGACTAAAGATACAGATGGTGATGGAGAAATCGACCAGTGGGGATGTGGATTTGCAAATGCATTCATGCTTCAGCCATTTGTATGGTCAAACGGAGCAAGCTACTTAAGTGACGACCACAAAACAGTAACCATTGACACTCCGGAATTTAAAGAAGCACTTCAGAAATATGTTGACTGTACACTGGAACTTGGAATTACTCCTACTGTAGAACAGGATGCTTCTCTTGGTGTATATCAGAGATGGCTTGCAGGACAGGAAGCATTTTATGCATGTGGTACTTGGGACGTAGCGGCATTTATGGATAAAGAAACATTCCCATTCAACTGGGATTTATGTGCATATCCGACACTGTCAACCGGAAAATCCATGACATGGCTTGGAACAGTTGGTTTCTGTGTATCTGCAAACAGTAAAAATAAAGAAGAAGCAACTGAACTGGTTTCTTATCTGTGTACAGATGATGCCGGACAGAAACAGCTTAGTGGTATCGAAGGTGGGCAGTCCATCCAGTTGCCAAATATGAAAGACCTTGCTGACGGTGAATTTATGACAGCAATTGAAGATGGAACACTTGCATTCCCATCAAATGTAAATGTATTCTTTAACTATTTACAGGGAACAGACAAATACGAGGGAAGATTCCAGGAAACAACTTATACTCCAAATGCTGAATGGAACGACATTTTCCTTGAAGGACTTGATAACGTGAAAAATGGCTCTATGACAGTAGATGAATACATCGAGCAGGTACAGCCTCAGATGCAGGCATCTCTGGATGAAGCATGGGAGAGTGTAGAATAGTAAATTCAAGCAGAACCGGATTATTCCGGCTTTGCTTCCTTAAAGATTAAGGAGCGGAAGAGATGAGCAAAACGAAAACAAAGCAAAAAATGAACCGTGCGGCATATAAAGAACATTGCTGGGGACTGGCATTTGTAGCACCGCCGTTCATTGGTTTCTGTATTTTCATGGCATTCCCGATTGTGTTTGCACTGATTGCCAGTATGACAAAATGGAATGGTATGAACAGCATGTTAGATAATTTTGTAGGATTTCAGAACTATGCAAAATTATTGACAGATGCAAAATTCTGGAAGGTATTAGGAAATACCATTGTTTACATGCTTGGTATTCCGATTGGAATGGCACTGGCTATGTTGATTGCAGTTGGAATGAATCGTAAAATGAGAGGAATTAAGATTCTTCGTACTTTATACTATGTACCGGTTGTATCTTCCTTAGTTGCAGTTGCAATTCTGTGGATGTGGGTATTCAACTATGATTATGGTCTGTTAAACAGTATTATCAAAGCGGTATCCGGTATACACGGACCAAACTGGTTAGGTGACCAGTTCTGGGTAAAAGTATCCATGATTATTTTCATGGTATGGAAAGGACTTGGTGGTTCTATCGTCCTTTACCTGTCCGGTTTACAGAGTATTCCAAGAGACTATTATGAAGCAGCAAAAATTGATGGAGCCAGCGGCTGGAGATTATTCCGTCACATTACACTTCCACTGGTATCACCGGTTACATTCTATCTGTTGATTACCGGTTTGATTGGAGGATTCCAGGTATTTGTAGAAGTACTTGTTATGGTTCCAAATGGTGGATTAAACTACAGTGCGGCAACCGTTGTATTCTATATGTATGATAAATCCTTTGGAAATAATCAGATGGGATACGGTTCTGCAATGGCATTTATACTTGCTATCTTAATCTTTATTGTAACAGCAATTAACTTTAAAGGTCAGGATAAGTGGGTTAAGACAATCGAGTAAGGAGGTGGGAATATGGCAAAATTAGATGAACAGAGTTCAGAAGTAAAAACAAAAAAAGCAAAAACGATAGATGGCATTATATTTTTACTGCTTTTAATCGGAGCGGTTGCAATGGTATTCCCGCTTTTGTACATGGTATTAAGTTCTTTTATGACAAAGAACCAGATTCTTTCTGCAAACTTTAGTATTATTCCGGACCCTTGGAAATTTGGAAAATACTCTGAAGTATTGCAGAAACCGGAATTTTTAAGAGGTTTAAGAAATACCTTAACTGTTGCAATACCGGTGTTGGTAGTGGGAGCATTCACTTCTTCCCTTGCAGCATTTTCCTTTAGTAAATTAAAATTCAAAGGAAAAAATGGTATTTTCTTAGGACTTCTTGCAACGATGATGATTCCATTTGCAGTTGTTATGATTCCGCAGTATGTAATGTTTACAAAAATGGGATGGACAAATAGTCTGCTTCCACTTATCATTCCGGGATTATTCGGAAATGTAAGCATCATTTTCTTCTTAAGACAGAATCTGACCAGTATTCCGGATTCTATCGTAGAAGCTGCAAAACTCGATGGATGTAGTTACTTCCGCATGTACTGGAGCATCTTCCTTCCGTTGATGAAAGGTGCATTAATGACACAGTTGATTCTCTGGTTTATGGGAATCTGGAATGATTACCTTGCACCAACCATCTTTATTCAGAATGAAGAATGGTTTACGTTACAGGTTGTCATCCGTTCCTTTAATGCATATTATGCGGTAAACAGTGATTATCCTCTGATTATGGCTGCGTCAGTGCTTTCGATTCTTCCAACGCTGTTGTTGTTCTTCTTCTTCCAGCGTTACATTATTGAATCTATGGCTGTATCCGGTGTAAAAGGATAAGAAAAGAAAAAGAGATAGGGTTGTCTTCAGATATTCTGAAAACAGCCCTTTTTTAAAAAGAGGAGAAATTTTGAAAACAGGAATATTAACATTAAATGAAGGCAGCGTTTTTAAAAATGCATCTCTGTGGTCCCATGACCCTTCTATGATGTGGGATCCGGTGACAGAAAAATACTACTCTTATAGTACGGATGTATATCAGCCGGAAGATGGGCTGACAGAAAAAATCGGAATTCCGGTCAGAAGCTCAAAAGATTTGATTCATTTTGAATATGAAGGAATTGCGCTTTCCCAAAAGGCCATCAAAGAAGGAAGAGACAACGGAGAGTATCCACAGACTGTGAATTTCTGGGCTCCTTATGTGGAATATACACATGGAGAATACCGGATGTATTATTCAGCAACAAAAGCATTTGGCAGTTCGGAATCAAGAATCTGGCTTGCAGTTTCTAAACATCCGCTTGGACCGTTTGAAAACAGAGGAATTGTAGCAGATACCTGGGGGACGGATGATACAGCACCAAATGCAATTGATGCACATATTATCTGGGATAACGAGAGGTGTTATCTAGTGTATGGTTCTTTCTTTGGTGGAATTTATATCAAAGAGTTAGATGCCACAAGTGGTCTTTCTCTCTCAAATGATGCGAAGGAGCTTGGCAACTGTATCTCAAGAAAAGCAAAAAAGTCATTGATTGACGGACCGGAGGGGGCATCGGTCATTTATGCGCCTGAGACAGGTTATTTTTATCTGTTTCAGTCTTATGGCTGGCTTGGAGATACTTATGACATCCGTGTTGGAAGAAGCAGGTGCGTGACAGGGCCGTATCTGGACTGGCATGGAAATTCACTTGTAGAAGAAGGAATGGGGATAAAACTTGCAGGGAGTTATCAGTTTGAAGCGGTAAATCCAAGAGTGGGTAAAGCAAAAAAAGACTGGAAGTGGGGAGGATTTCGTGGACCGGGGCATGGTGTCCCATTTTATGACCCACAGTCGGAACATTATTATTTTGTGCATCATGTACGGGATGGTGCAAAGGTAAATCGTATTTATGAGGAAGCAGAAGACAGGGATAGCTATCAGATTCATTATATGATGATACGGCCGATGTTTTTTATCAATGACTGGCCGGTATTTGGTGCAGAACCATATCAGGGAGAGAACTTTGAGCCGGTATCGAAACCGGATATGGAAAAGCTCCAAGGCGACTGGGAATTAATTATATTTGATGAATTTGATAACAATATGAAACAGTCAAAGGTCTGTACACTGGATAAAGAGAGTGAATATTTTCAGAATGGAATTATTTATTCATGCTGTGATATTGAAAATCAAAAAAAAGGGTATGTGCTGACCGGAATCAACAACTTAGGTCTTGCGTATTGGGGAAAATTCGTGGTATAGTATACTTTAGACCAATCTAAAGGTATTTTGAAGATACGAGGTATTTATTTCTGAGAAAGTAGGACTTATAAGATGTTGCATGTGAAAAATTTGGACGAGGGCCTGGAGGTTTTCAAGGCGCTTGGTTCAGAACTGAGAATTAATATTATCAAGCTTCTTCAGGAAAACCATGAGATGAACATGAATGAACTTGCAACAAGTCTTGGAATTACAAATGGTGCGCTGACCAGTCATATCAAAAAGCTGGAAGAAAGTGGAATCATTCAGGTTATGACAGAACGCGGAGGACATGGAAATCAGAAAATCTGTAAAGTTGCAGTTGATAAGATTGTGGTTGATGTAGAATCTGAAGAAACCGAAGAAGACCAGAATATTTATAACACGGAAGTGAAAGTAGGACATTATTCGGATTATAATGTATATCCGACCTGTGGACTTGCTACAAGTAAGGCAATTGTCGGAGAGGTAGATGACCCACGTTATTTTTCTCATCCGGATAGAATCAATGCTGGAATTTTGTGGTTTACAAAAGGCTATATTGAGTATATGATTCCAAATCTGTTGCCGAGTGCAACCAAAATTGACCAGATTACGGTTTCTCTTGAAATCAGTTCAGAAGCACCGGGAATCAATAATGACTGGCCTTCGGATATTTCAATTTTCCTGAATGATGTAAAAATCGGTACTTGGACAAGTCCGGGAGACTATGGAGATGTACAGGGAATCTTTACACCGGACTGGTGGTTTCCAAACTGGAACCAGTATGGATTGTTAAAGATGATTGTAATTAATAAAAAGGGAACGTTTGTAGATGGATTGAAAATCTCAGATGTTACAATTAATCAATTTAATCTGGATTATAAAAGCACGGTAAGATTTAAATTTGAAATTGAAGAAGATGCAAAAAATATCGGTGGAATTACCATTTTCGGAAGTGAATTTGGAAATTATAATCAGGATATTAAAGTTCGGATTGCCTATAGTCCGATGGAAATAGCAAAAAAATAAGAAAATAAGAAAAGGCTCAAATGGATAGAAGATAGATGATATCCATTTGAGCTTTTTTTTACAGGAGAAGGATTTAATTTATGAAACGAAAAAAAATAGCAATTGTGCTTGCTGCAATGTCTCTCATGTTAATGACAGGTTGTGGCGCACAAAAAGAAAAATTAAAAGCAGATACTCTGGTGGAAAAAGAATTTTCTGAAGTATCGGTTCATGACCCATCGATTATAGAGGGAGAAGATGGAAGCTATTATATTTTTGGCTCACATCTTGCAGTAGCAAAAACAGAGGATTTAATGAACTGGACGTATGTCAATCAGGGAGTAAAAAATAATAATACGGTGATTCCAAATGTATTAAAAGAAATGAAAGAAGCATTTGAGTGGTCACAGAGCAATACGTTTTGGGCTCCAGACGTCATAAAATTAAACGATGGAAGTTATAAATTATATTATTGTAATTGCAAAGGGGACTCTCCGCTATCCTGTCTTGGAACAGCAGTTTCAGATTCTGTGGAAGGACCTTATAGCAATGAGGGAATTATGCTAAAATCCGGAATGAGTGCAAGTGAGAAGGACGAAGATGGAAATCTGTATCAGGCGACAACAGACCCAAATGTGGTAGACCCGGTTGTATTTTATGATAAAGAAGGGAAACTCTGGATGATTTATGGCTCTTATTCCGGAGGAATCTTTGTAAAAGAAATGGATGCAGAGAGCGGAATGCCTTTAGAGAGCGGATATGGAGAAAAACTGCTTGGAGGAAATCATCTAAGAATTGAAGCTCCTTATGTCATCTATAATGAAGAAACCGGATATTATTATATGTTCTTATCGTTTGGAGGCTTAGATTCAGATGGAGGCTATAATATCCGTGTGTGTCGTTCCGAGAACCCGAATGGTCCTTATGTAGATTCCATGGGACAGGACATGAAAGATTGTAAAGGTCCGGCGGGAAGTGCCTTTAGTGATGCAACGGCAGAACAGTACGGAACAAAATTAATGGGTGGTTATAAATTTACCTGGAAAGAAGGAGAAGAAGGAGAAGATCGAAAAGGCTATCTTTCACCAGGTCATAATTCCTGTCTGTATCAGGAAGAAACCGGAAAATATTTTATTATTTATCACACACGATTTGAAAATAGCGGAGAAACTCATGAAGTGCGTGTACACCAGATGTTTTTTAATGAAGAAGGCTGGCCGGTTATTGCGCCATACCGTTATACCGAAGAAAGTGCAGAAAAACTGGAAAGTAAACAGCTTGTTGGAACGTATAAATATATTAACCACGGACGTGATATCTCTCCGGATATGAAAGAGTCTGAAGAACTGGTATTGAATAAAAACAATACGATAAGTGGGGCTCTTGAGGGAACTTGGGAATTAAGTGGAGATTATAATATTACCATAAAGACCGACGAGGCAGAGTATAAAGGGATTGCTTTAAAACAGTGGGATGAAGATGGGAAGAAATATGTCATGACATTTACTGCACTTGACAGTAAAAGTGGAGTTGTAATCTGGGGAAGTGGCTTAAATGCGATAGATTAGTATAATCCACTTTAAATAACAAACTGTTTTAATTCACATTCCTATTATGGTATAATTGAACAATCGGATGTGTCGGCAGTAGGAGTTGCGTTTGAAGAAGAGTTTCTGTGGCGCTTAACACAAGGATATAAACAAGGAATTGCAGATCTTAAATTAAAAGAAGTTCCTAATTTTAAGTAAATACAAATAAAGTGAAATATGAAGTGTTTGATGGAAAAGAAATAGAGTTGTCTGAACATCACACTTTACAGAAACTTGAGAACTAAGTATAATAAAAAGTGGAAACATATTGAAGCAGAGAAAGGAGAATACAAATGGCGAAAATCTTAATCAGCCCTTCTAAGTATGTTCAGGGTGCAGGTGAGATGAAAAACATAGGTAAATATGCAGCAGAAGTGGGTAAAAAAGCTTTAGTTTTAATCAGTCAGGGTGGCTATAAGCGAATTGGTAAAACAATTGAAGACAGTTTTGCAAAAAGTGACAGTGAAGTGATTTTTGATTATTTTAATGGAGAATGCTGTAACAGTGAAATTGATCGTCTGATAAAAATTATAAAAGAGAATGATTGTGATCTTACCATTGGTATAGGTGGAGGTAAGATCTTTGATACAGCGAAAGCAGTGGCTCATTATGCAGGGACACCGGTTTTTATCTGTCCGACAATTGCGTCTACAGATGCTCCTTGTAGTGCATTATCTGTAATTTACACAGAAGAAGGGGTTTTTGAAAAGTATTTGTTCCTTCCGGCCAATCCAAACTTAGTTTTGATGGATACCGAAATTATTGTAAAATCTCCGGTTCGATTGACTGTGGCTGGTATGGGAGATGCGCTTGCAACCTATTTTGAGGCGAGAGCGTGCAAGAGAAGTGAGGCAATTTCTTGTGCAGGTGGAAATACCACAGGTGCAGCTATGGCATTAGCAGAGCTTTGCTTTAATACGTTGATGGAAGAAGGAGTTAAAGCAAAAATTGCGCTGGAGACAGGTGTATGTACTCCGGCAGTAGAAAAGATAATTGAAGCCAATACGCTGCTTTCTGGAATTGGATTTGAGAGTGCGGGATTAGCTGGAGCGCATGCTATTCATAATGGACTTACTGTGTTAGAAGAGTGTCATCATATGTACCATGGAGAAAAAGTTGCGTTTGGTACTTTGACACAGCTGGTATTGGAAGATATTCCGCAGGAAGAGCTGGAAGAAATTATCCTTTGGTGCATTGAGGTAGGTCTTCCGGTAACACTTGAGGAACTTGGTGCTGGAAATGTAACGGATGAGCAGCTGATGGAAGTTGCAAAAGCTGCATGTGCAGAAAATGATACACTTCATAACATGCCATTTAAAGTTACACAGGAGACTGTGTTTGCAGCAATCAAAGCAGCAGATGCATATGGAAAATACTATTTAAGTGAAGAGTAGATTCACGAACCTTTAAGTATAAAAATATTTCTGCCACCAGCTGCGCAAGGCTGGTGGCAGTTTTTAGAAGAATGTAAGATTGAAAATGAGAAGTAGAGGATATCCATTACCTTAATCTCATCACAAACAAGCCATCTTACGGTGACCGCTTTAAAAATTGAATATTGTATGTATATATTAAGGCTATGCAGTTGCTGACTTGATCTTATAACCCTGATTTCTGGCAATCATGAGTGTCAGAGACCAGGGTTATTTCACGATCCACAGGTGATAAATCGGATTTTCGATAAAGTTCTGCATTATAGTTTCTCCGTTCTTTAACATGTGATATAATGCGGTAAGAAGCCTCCAGCCTTGGAAATCCGGACAGATTTTTTCTTCCTGCACTTTCATTGTTGGTCGGGGTAAGACCAGCCTGTTCTGGAGTGATATATCCGTCAATGGCATCATGAAGTTCAGGAAGTTTCTTTTTCAAACTTTTGAAAACAAGAGGTTCAAGGTCAAAGGAAGTATCTGCGGGATTTTCCAAAATCTTATCCAGTATCACCTGAGCAGATTTGCCGAAGGTGTTCGAGACAACGTTTCCCAACTGGATATTGGAAATCGTGAGACAGTTCTGCAAACGATTCTTTTCGCTTGATCTGAAGCAGGTCAGTTTGAAACAGGCTTCTAATTTGCGTGGATCATACCAGCTTTTAGAACTGTTCTTGTCCACACAAAAAAAACGCCCCTTTTTTTAATAAGTATTATTGAAAAAAAAGAGAAGTAGATGATAAAATAGGTTTACGTTTATAAATTTTATGAATACAAATCGGAGCGTACGCTCTCAAAATAAAAAAGAAGGAAAGAGGAAAATGAAAAGTTTATTAATTCTTGGTGCAGGCGGTTTTGGAAGAATGATAAAAGAAACCGCATTGGCACTTGGTTATGAGGAAGTCTTATTTTTAGACGATACCGCAAAGGAGGATGATGTGATTGGCAGATGCTGCGATTATCATCTGTATCATAGAGATTATTCAGTAGCGGTAGCAGCTTTTGGAAATAACAAGATGCGTTTATTTTGGACTCAAAAATTGCTTGAAGAGGAGTATGAAGTACCTGCAATCGTACATCCATCTGCAATCGTCAGTCCGAGTGTCCGCTTAGAGCCGGGTTGTTTTGTTATGCAAAGAGCAGTGGTAAATATGAATACAACAATCAAAATGGCAGCACTTATTAACAGCGGTGCAGTGGTAGACCATGATTCGATTGTAGAAGAAGGCGCACATGTTGGTCTTGGCAGCGTAGTAAAAGCACATTGTGTGATTGAGCTGGGCAGAAAAGTGGAAGCAGGAGAAGTGATTTTCTCTACCAGAAGAACCATCGAAGGTGCAGATAGCCGAAGTCTGGAAGATGCGATTTATGCGTTTGGATTTGGCGATTGCTGCAGCTATGTAAAGCCATTTGGAGAAGGTCATATTAATGAGACCTATGCAGTCTATTTGCCGGATGAAAATGGAAATGATGTGCCGCTCTTTGTATTGCAGCGAATTAACATTAACGTCTTTAAAAATCCAGATCAGGTGATGGAAAATATTTTTGGAGTGACGGAATATTTGCGTAATATTATTCGTCAGGACGGTGGCGATTTAGACAGAGAATCCTTATCTTATATTAAGACAAAGAGTGGCGATACTTATTTTGAGGATGAGAAGGGACAGCCATGGCGTTGTCTGCATTATGTGCCGAATTCCGTGTGCTATCAGCAGGTGGAGCGTCCGGAGCAGTTTTATCAATCTGCACTTAGTTTTGGACATTTCTTAAAGCAACTGGGAGATTATCCAGCAGACAGTCTTTATGAGACGATTCCGCAGTTTCATGACACTGCAAAGCGTTTTCGTGATTTTGAAGATGCGCAGCGAAAAGATGTGAAAAATCGCGCCAAATTATGCCATCCGGAGATTGAATTTGTGCTTTCTCGTAAAGCAGATTGTAATGTTTTGATGGATCAGTTAGAAAAGGGAGTCTTACCGCTTCGTGTGACACATAATGATACAAAATTGAATAATATTTTGTTTGATAAAGATACGGATCAGGGCTTATGTATCATTGATCTGGATACGATTATGCCGGGGCTTGCGTGTAACGACTTTGGCGATTCCATTCGTTTTGGTGCCTCTACCGCAGAAGAAGATGAAAAAGATTTGGACAAAGTACACTTTGATATCGACCTTTATGAAATCTATGTGAAGGGATATCTGGAGATGGCAAAAGATGTGCTGACTCCGGCAGAAATTGAGAGCCTTCCATGGGGAGCCAGATTGATGACTTTAGAGTGTGGAATGCGTTTTCTTGCGGATTTCCTTCAGGGTGATGTATACTTTAAAACATCATATCCGGAGCACAATCTGGTGCGCGCAAGAACGCAGTTTCGTCTGGTAAAAGAGATGGAAGAGCAGTTTGAAAAGATGCATGAAATTCTGAAAAAATATTGTTAATGAGAGTAAAGTTGGTAAAAAGATGAAAAAATTATATGGTTTTATGCCGATTATTACCGGAATCGGTTTTGGTTCTGCCGGAATTTTTGTGCGCAAATTGAGCGGAGATATGAATAACACCACAATTGTGGCTTCGAGATTGATTGTTGCAGTACTGTTGCTTGGAATCTGGCTTGCGTATTCGCATCCGGAGTATTTTAAAATTCGTTTAAAGGATTGCTGGATTTTTATTGGAGCAGGGCTTCTTGGGTCACTTGGTGTGAATGTATGTTACAATTTTGCTATCAATGAGTTGTCGCTTTCGCTTGCAGCGGTGCTGCTTGCACTCTCTCCGATTGTGGTCATGATTGTTGCATTTTTTCTCTTTCATGAAGCGATTACGCAAAGAAAAGTATTAAGTATTTTTTTAGCAATTTGTGGTTGCGTGTTGACAAGTGGGATTTTTGAAACAAATGAGAGCATGCATTGGAGTTGGATTGGAATTTTAGTCGGAAGTGTCGGCGCCATTTTTTATGCAATGTACAGCATCTTTTCTAAAGTTGGGATGAGACACGGCTACCCGGCGCTTACGATTACTTTTTATAGTATCCTTTCAATTGCAGTAATCCTGCTTCCGTTTGCAAAATGGGGCGATGTGGCGCAGTATATTGCACAAAGCCCGCTATCACATTCCGGGTTTATGTTGGTACATTCTTTATGTGTTGCGGTGGCTCCATATGCATTTTACACAGTGGCACTGGATCATATGGATGCAGGTAAGGCATCGATTTTGTGTTCATGTGAACCGGTTGCGGCGATGGTATTTGGTATTTGTTTTTTTGGAGAAATCCCAACTGTGCTTTCCATTACAGGGTTAATTATCGTATTAGTAGCGCTTGCAATGTTGGTGCTTCCGGAGAAAAAAACAACGCAGAAAAACGAAAAATCGGACTAGGATTTTCGGCTAAAAAGCATATAAAAATCGAGGAAACATTAAAGAAAAAACACATAAAAAATGAGGTGCAGGTGGTGTAATGTCTGCTTTACAGGGCAGTATGGTAGAATAAAGTCGATATCTGAATGGATAAACGTATTTATTTTTTGAAAGGATTTATGAGATATTATGAAGGCACAGACACAAAATATGACTTCGGGAAATGCCGCAAAGTTAATCTTCTTTTTTGCGCTTCCGTTAATGCTTGGAAACATTTGCCAGCAGCTTTATACTATGGTAGATACTATGATTGTCGGTCAGGTTGCAGGTGTAGAGGCCTTGGCAGCGCTTGGCTCAGTTGATTTTTTGATGTGGATTGTGACAGGCATTTCAACAGGAATTACGCAGGGATTTTCGATCTTGATTTCGCAGCATTACGGTGCAGGCAATGGAGTCGCTTTAAGAAAAGTAATTGCGCATAGTTATCGTTTGACTGCGATTACTGCCGTTTTGGTTTTTGCTTTGAGCCAGCTGTTGGCTTCAGCGGCATTGACCGGACTGCATACCCCGCAAAACATCATTGGAATGGCACTGCTTTATCTGCGGATTATCTTTTGTGGAATTCCATTTACAACGGCATATAACATGTTTGCCTGTGAGCTGCGGGCAATTGGAAACAGTAAAGCACCATTGACGGCAATGCTGATTGCATCGATTATCAACATTGTACTGGATTTATTGTTTGTTGCTGTGTTTGGCTGGGGAATTGCCGGAGCAGCAATCGCAACAATTATTGCACAGCTGTTTTCTGCAATCTATTGTTTTGTAATTTTAAAGCAGATTAAGCTGGTACAGTTAGCAAAATCGGATTTTAAGCATGAGACAAAACTGGATTTGAATTTACTGAAACTGGGAATTCCGGTAGTTTTTCAAAATATTATTATCGGAGTGGGAGGCTTGGTTGTTCAGTATGTAATAAATGGCTATGGTTTCTTGTTTGTCGCCGGATTTACTGCGACTAATAAGTTGTATGGCTTGCTTGAGATGGCAGCAATTTCTTATGGTTATGCAATCGTAACTTATGTCGGACAAAACTTAGGAGCAAAGCAATTTGATCGAATTAAAAGTGGAGTTCGGGTTAGTCTTTTGATTTCGCTTGCGACTTCCATCGTGATTTCCATTGCAATGTTTCTATTTGGAAAACCAATCTTATCCTTGTTCCTCTCCGGAGAGCAACACCAGATCGAAGCGGTACTTGAGATTGCATTTCATTATCTTTCTATTATGGCGGCGATGCTGTGGGTGTTATATTTTTTATACGTGTATCGTTCGGCACTTCAGGGACTTGGAGATACCTTGCTTCCAATGTTAAGTGGATTTGCGGAGTTCTTGATGCGAATTGGTGCTGCCTTGATTCTTCCGATTTTTATCGGTCAAAATGGAATCTTTTTTGCCGAGATTGCTGCCTGGAGTGGAGCGGCTTTGTTACTTTGCATTAGTTATTATATTCGGATTCGTGCGATAGAAAAAAAGCTTAATGAAAATAATTGTTAAAATTAAAAAGCTTTAAGAAATTTTCAGAAAAAACGTTGGAAAACCTCGAAGAATATAGTACAATATAAGTACTAATAATCCGAGAGGAGGAAACGTTATGAAGAGAAAAAGATTAGGGGGATTGGCAGTTGCTTTAGCACTTGGATTGGGGGTCACTTCGGTTGTACCTGCACCGGTGGCAGCTGCTGCTGTGGAGGCTGGCTGGTCTGATGAGATGTCGACCGGTGAAGTGCTGCAAGGCGATGAGTGGACACAGGAAATTGTAACCAATTTTTACAGTGGAGAAATTCAAAAAGTAATCTATCGTAACTATGATAATGCACACACGAAGAATAAGCTTGAAAGCAAATGGGTTTATACAGCAAATGACGGGCGTTGGAGATGTTATAATAGTGATGAGCCGAATGCAGTGCCGGATACGTTAGATACCGGAGCATACATGGTAGGGCTCAGATATGAATATGAATTCGGAGAGATTCCTTTAAGATATTATCTTCGTGCAGATTATAATGATCGAACGGCAGGAATTCCAGAAGGAGGATACTATCTTGTATGGTCAGATGGAATGACAGGAGAAGACAGCTATCATTATTTTATGAAAGAGGGAGACTATGATAATGATGAAGGATTCCCGATTGAAGGGCTTGAAGTTCCATCGGAATACATGTCTTATGAAATGCTTGAAATTGAAATAGATGGAGTTAATCATACTTACGTCTTAGATAATTCTGGAGTACCACTGAAAAATTACTGGTATTGGGATATTTATGATCAAGCTCATTATTTTGATGAATATGGAGATATGGCTCGGTACTGGAATTATATCTATGACTCCTACTACTGGTTTGGTAATGACGGTGTGATGAAAACTTACTGGCAGAAAGTTTATGGTAAATATTACTGGTTGGCAAGTGATGGAGCGATGAGAACCTGTTGGCAGAAAGTATATGGTAAGTATTACTGGTTAGGACACTCCAATGATGGAGCGATGAAGACCGGATGGCAAAAGGTCTATGGCAAATATTATTGGCTCGGACATGCAAATGATGGAGCGATGAAGACCGGTTGGCAGAAAATTTATAACAAATGGTACTATCTTGGCGGAGCAAATGATGGAGCAATGAAGACCGGATGGCAGACCATTGGAGGAAAGAAATATTATCTTGGCGGAGCAAATGACGGAGCAATGAAGACCGGATGGCAGACCATTGGAGGAAAGAAATATTACTTTGGCGGAGCAAATGACGGAGCAATGAGAACCGGCTGGCAGACTATTGGAGGAAAGAAATATAACTTTGGTTCCGATGGTGCATTAAGATAGTAAATTAGAACGTAAAAAACAAAAAGAGATTTGCCATGGCAGGGATGCCATGGTGAATCAATACGATGATTGGATTAACATAACAATGTAAGAAAGAAAATTTGTGAAGAATTTCTCAAAATAAAAAAGTTTTAAGGGATAAGCTAGAATAAGGGGGAGTTGGATGGAAAAATTAAGGAAAAAATATTTGATCATAGCAGGCATTTTGCTTAGCCTGTTACTAGGAATTGTTTGCTCTGCTTGCAGCATAAAAGAGGAGCAAAAGAAGCCGGTTACGCTGACCGTATGGCATGTGTACGGAGGGCAGACGGATTCGCCACTGAATGATATGATTGAAGAATTCAATAAGACAGTCGGTGCAGCAAAAGGGATAAAATTACAGGTTACTGTCGTTTCAAATACAAACAATATTCATGATGCAGTCTTACGAGCCGCCAATAATGAGCCGGGAGCTTCGGAATTACCAGACTTGTTTATTTCCTATCCAAAGACAATTTTGGCGATGCCGGATTCGGACATTTTAGTGGACTATAATGACTATTTTTCAAAAGAAGAATTAGCAGCATATCTGCCTTCTTTTTTAGAAGAAGGCACTGTGGATGGCAAGCTGGTGTCATTTCCGATTGCAAAGTCAACAGAAGTGATGTTTATTGATAAAACATTATTTGATCGTTTTTCGGAGGCAACCGGTGCGAAGCTAGAGCAACTGGATACCTGGGAAGGCTTATATGACCTGTCAACAAAGTATGCCAAGTGGACTGATGAACAGACTCCGGAAGTGAAAGGTGATGGCAAGACATTTTTTGTGCATGATTATCATTTTAATTATTTTCAGGTCGGTATAGAATCAATGGGCGAAGCTTTCTTTAAAGGTGAGAAGCTTGCATATGGCGAAAAGTTTGCAAAGGCCTGGGCACCTTATGCCAAAGCTGCGATTGAAGGTGGCGTGTGGTTAAATGAAGGTTATGCGACAGAGCCGCTTCGCACCGGAAATGCTGTAGTGAGTGTAGCGTCATCGGCCAGTGTACTTTATTATGAAGATATTGTGACCTATGAAGATAATCGCTCTGAAAAAATTGAGGTGATTGCCAGACCGGTGTCTTATTTTGAAGAAGGAACGAAGCTAGTAATGCAAAGAGGTGCTGGATTTTGTACGGTAAAATCAACCAGGCAAAAGGAAGCAGCGGCAGTCACCTTTTTAAAATGGTTAACGAAACCAGAGAACAATGTGCGATTTGTGACGCAGGCGGGTTATATGCCGGTAACAAAAAAAGCATTTGAAATTCTTCCGGAAACATTAGAAAATTTAGAAAATCCGAAATATAAAAGCTTATACGAAGCATTTATTGAAACTCAAAATGCATATGAATTTTATATGCCGCCACAGCTTGATAATTATTTAGAATTAGAAACTTCATTTGAAAAAAATGTAAGAAGTGTGCTTCGGCAAGCACATAAAAGCTGGCAAGCAGGTGAAGATATGGAACAATTAATGAATGAAGCGTTGGAACGTTTAAAGCGAGCAATGGCAGAATAAGCAAAGGGTGAGGCAGATGATCAGAGAGGGAAAAAGGCTTCTTAAGCTCTTCAAGGAGAGAAAGATATCGTTGCAATGGAAAATGATGATGTATTTTATCTCTTTGATTCTATCCGGACTTGGAATTGCAGCGCTCCTTTTCATTGTGATTGGAGGCTTTGGAGGCACACAAGAAAATATTACAAAGTCATTGGAACAACGGTTGTATCAAACGTCAGAAGAAGTGGAAGCAGAGCTAGAAGAGTATACCGGATATGCTCTCCAGTTATCAAAGCAGTTAGGAAAAGAAATGGATGATTTTTTAGAAGAAAAAGAGTTATCGATTTCAAATCTAAACAATCAGCCGGAATTATTATTAGAAGCACAGGACATTTTATATGCAGAAACGAATACTACAATTCGAATGGGACGAAGCAGTGGTACGTTTGCAGTGTTGGATGCGACTGTCAATACCGAAATACCGGATGCAGAGCATTCCAGAAGTGGAGTCTACCTTCGTTTAATTAATGTGAGTGGAAATGTGATTTTAAATCCGGAAACCATTCTATTTCGAGGCAGTGCTGAGATTGCGAGAATGTATGGACTAGAGCTACATAATCGATGGAATATGGAGTTTAACACTAAAATTTTGCCCGGCTGGAAACAATATAGTCAAGCACAAGAAATTTCCAGTGGAGAGTATGTTTGGTCGTATCGAATGAAGCTGCCGGAGACATGGGAAGAGGTCATGCTGCTTGTGGTGCCAATTTTAGGAAGAAACGGCGAGTTTTATGGCGCTTGTGGTATCGAATTAAATCATGTGCATTTTAAATTAGGATATCCATCCAAAGAAAGTGCATATGGGGACATAATTTCAGTGATTGCACCGATGGAAGAGGTGTATTTAAACGTCAGCGAAGGTATGGTTGGAAATACAGAAGGCACCTGGTTGGATGAAACAGGAAGACTTTTAGTAAAAGCACGAAAAGGATATGAAGTTTATCGTGGTCAAAAAGAAGATTATTATGGAGTGAGTAAGCCGATTCATCTAAAGATGCAAGGGAAAAATGATTGGGTTACCGCTGTATTGATCTCAAAAGAAGAATGTGCTCAGCGTATCATGAGAAATAATCTTTATATCATATTAGGAATCGGCTGTTTCATTCTGTTTATGTATTTATTGGCCGTGTACCTATCGGGGCGTTTTGTGCGTCCAATTCTAAAAAGTTTCCAAGAAATGCAAGATGGGACAGAAGTAGAAAACTGGCACTCCGATATCAAAGAGTTAGAAGCACTCTATCGCTATCTCAGTGAGAAGGATAAAGCAATTTTGGTAACCGATTTGCCACCACAGATTGAAGAGCTATTAGAGCAGTTTGCAGTAAATGTGAAAGAGCTGACAAAAGCAGAGTATAATATTTTTCATTATTATATCGATGGTTATGAATTATCACAGATTCCGAGTATTGCCTGTGTCAGCATGAGTACGATAAAAAAGCATAATGGAAATATTTATCGGAAACTTGGAATCTCATCAAATGATGAATTAATGATGTATATTGATCTGTTTCGACGCTGCACTTGTCTGGAACGATTAGAGCGAGAAATTGAATAAGAAGTTAGCAAAAAAGCACAAAGGACGTAGCTGTCTTTTGTGCTTTTTTATGGTGTACCAGGTCTACTTTTTTAAAATAGAGAGAAAAAGTAGACTCAGTTCCATAGAAGATTTAGATTAAGTGTGTTATTGTGATGATACAAGATAATAACGTGAGGTCAAATCAAAAGAGGTGAGATGAAAATTATGCGAGAAGAAAGAAAATTAGTCAACCAGTTAAAAGATTGCTCTACAGATAAAAAATTTCAATTTTTGATTGTTTGTGAAGAATGTAGAACTGTCTGGAAAAGTCGAAAAATTTCTTTTTCCAAAGCACGTATCTTACCAAAAAGTAAAGAAAAGAAAAACATATATGCTGTCTTATACCAGCGTGAAAAAGAAGAGGTGAAATTAAAAGCTTTGGTAGAAGCTCAAAAAGTATTTAGTTTATGTCCAATCTGCAATAAATGGGTGTGTGATGAATGCTTTATGATTTGTGAAGAGTTAGATATGTGCAAGGAATGTGCAGTCAAGCTAAATGAGACGGGAAGCGTTGTAAACGAAAAAGTAAATGTAAGAAGAAAAGCGTAAAAAGAAAGAGAGGAATTGTCTATGAAGAGATATCAGATTTTAGGTGGAAATTTACCGGTTGTTGTATGTGATTTAGCCGCAGGCGAATCCATGATTACGGAAAGTGGAAGTATGAGTTGGATGAGTCCGAATATGAAGATGGAAACCACTTCCGGTGGCGGTGTAAAAAAAATGTTTGGCAGACTTGTTTCCGGAGATTCTGCATTTCAGAATCGCTACACAGCAGAGCGCACAGATGGCATGATTGCATTCTCATCTAGCTTCCCGGGCGAGATTAAAGCATTAGAAATCAGTGCCGGAAGAGCGATGATCGTTCAAAAAAGTGCATTTCTTGCCTCAGAAGAAGGCGTAGAATTGTCGATGTATTTCCAGAAAAAACTGGGTGGCGGATTATTCGGCGGTGAAGGTTTTGTTATGCAGAAGTTAAGCGGAAACGGAATTGCTTTTGTTGAAATCGATGGAAGTGCGATCGAGTATCAGCTTGATGTTGGTCAAGAAATCGTTGTAAGTACCGGATATCTTGCAGCGATGGAAGAAAGCTGTACGATGGATATTGTAACCGTAAAAGGTGCAAAAAATATGCTGCTTGGCGGCGAAGGTTTTTTCAATACCGTTGTAAGAGGACCAGGAAAAGTAATTTTACAGACCATGCCGATTATCAAAGTCGCAGAATTGCTGATTCCGTTTATGCCGGACAAAAAATAAGAACCGAAGTCAATAAATAAATGTATAATCGGAGAGGAGGAGCGACCTTATGAAGAAAAGAAGATGGTATTTGACCTCACTTATGCTCTGTGCCGTGTTACTTGCAGGTTGCGGACAAAAGAAAGCAGCTGAAGAGACGAAAAAAAACGATAAGAAAATAGAAGAAACAACGCAGCTGGAAGTCGAAACAAAGACCAAAACAGATACGGCAGAAGATGAAGTAAAAGCAGTAGCAGAGAAATTTAAAGATCGAAAGAGCGAAGATTTAGGTTTCTTTAAAGTGTATTATCCGGATTCCTGGAAATTTGATGCGGACAGTGAAAGAAAAGAAGAGAGTTATGCACAAGTAACGTTTTTTGAGGGAGAAAGTAAAGACAGCGCTTCTCATCAGGTCTATCTTTCCGCAACAAATGAAGATGCGTATACCTATCGTAAAGAATTAAATGCGAATGGGATTGATTTAAAGGCTTGTGCAGAGGGCAAACTAGATACGGTAAAGATTGGTAATGTGGATTGTATTGAATATCAGATTGTCAATACAGATAAATACATTTATCGCTATCGTCATGAGCCATCCGGAATCTCGTATACATTTAGAGTAAATAAGGGATACGGAGATAAAGAAATCGATGAATTATTTGAAGGAATCTGGCTGGAATTAAAAGATGAAGGAAACAAAGATGCGCCTTGGCCATGGGAAGGAGAGCCATTCCAGCCAGAGCTGAAAGAGCAGATGGTTGGTGCTTATACAATTGTTCCGGAATATATTCCATTTGAAGAATCACAGGGAATTTTTGAAATCATGGAGCACAAGTTTTATAAACAAGGCGACCAGCTGTTCCATCTGTTAGAGGACAAGTTAGATACCTATGAGTATTCAGTAGATGTGCTGAAATATGTATCAACTTTAGAGCTAGAGGGAGAGTGCGAATATATTTCCGCAGATTCCAGCGGAATGTTATATCTATCTAGAGGCATTCCGGAAATCTTTGGTGTAAAAGATGGAAAGAAAGCTCTTCAAACAACGGTAAAAGGAGATTTATCTATGCATTCATCTGGTGAATGGGGCATCACTTTCTGGGTAAACAGTGATGCACAAAAAGTTACCAATCAAGGTGGCGTTTTAACTGCAGAGCCTTGGATTTTAACAGGCTTAAATGATGATGCAACTCGTAAAGGACCATTCTCAATGCTAGATAATGTGCAAGTGACCGATCAGCATATTTTAGTAGCAGGAAAGACCGCAGGAGAAGATAGTAACACAAAGATTATGGTATATGATTATGATGGCAATCAGCTTTTAGAATTGGGAGGAACTGAAATCAGTGACCGAGATGTATTAGGATATATTACGGGCATGGCCGAAACTGAAAATGGATTTGTTGCAACGGATGGAAATATGAGAAGAATCCAGTTTTGGAATAAAGAAGGAGTACATGTGGGTGATATCGAAACAAAAGATATTTTCGGTACCGGTTATCCGTGGTTAGAAGATATGCAGCTTTTAGAGGATGGATCAATTTTAATTATGGTAACACAAGAAAGAGAAGATAAATCTGCAAATGAACTTATGCTTTTCAGATTAACAGGTTTCTGAGTAAGTTTGGAAAGAGGGGGCAACTTGAGAGGAGACAAGTTGTCCTCCTCTTTTTTTCTTACAAAATAAGTTTATATATTACAAAATTAGTTTATGATAATTTAAAATAAAAAGGAGCTAAACATGAACAAAACAATTATAGAGAAACCAAATACAATCAGCCATTTACCTTATAGAGAGCAGATCCATATGACAAAGTTATTTTGCGTGTAGCTGATACCGTAAAAGGGTTGGCAGAAGCAACCGAAAAAACACTTTGGGTGAAGCACGAAGCTGGTCCGCAGAGTGTTCACATTTGGGCGATTCGTCCGTATGTGCTTCATTGCAAAGGAAAAGATCCAATGCAAGAGTGATGAAAAATCCTTTGTGAAAAACTTCTCGTAATCGGGGAAAGGAATCCAAAGGATTTTTTGAAAAAAACAAATGTAGGATGTTATACATAGGCTATAATGTGCAAAAATGAGAAATGGATTTTAGGTATTATGCCGAAAAGCATTGTTAAAAATTTGATTATATTGACATTTTCGTGAAATGTGGTATGATTAAGTCATGAAATCAATGGAGAACATTCTACATTGAACATAACGGAGAAGGTATTAACAAAAAAGGAGGTATGGTGGTTGAAGCAATTTAAACGAATACTTGCAGGACTAACAGCAGCGGCAGTGTTCACAACAAGTTTCACAACGGCTGTATATGCAAAGACGACCAAGGAAACAAAGGTTGAATATCCGAAGTTAAATTTATCATTCGCAGTAAACGGAACGGATACTCAGATTGATACTAAGGTTGGTCAGTATTTGGCAGAATTGGTTTCTAAGAAATCTGGAGGGAATATTACAATTGATGTATTTCCAAATGATACGCTGGCAGGGGGAAATGCTACAAAAGGAATCGAATATGTCTGTGCGGGGGCAACAGATTTAGCAGCTTATGCGACCAGTACATTATCAGCAATTGATCCAAAATTAAACATAGCAACAATGCCGTGGACATTTGCTGATTATGATGAAGCAAAAGAGATTATCAATACAACTGGTGGAGATTATTATGAAAAGCGGTTGGCAAACAAGAAGCTGACTTATCTGGGAGCGTTTCATAATGGATTTCGTCAGTTGACAAACAGTAAACATTCGGTAAAAGAACCAAAAGATTTAAAAGGTTTAAAAATCCGTATTCCAGGTTCTAAAATTTATATGGAATTCTGGGAAGCAATCGGTGCAAGTCCGACAGCCATGAGCTGGTCAGAAGTATTTACCGCAATTCAGCAGGGAACGATTGATGGTCAGGAGAATGGAGCTCCGATTACCAAATCAGCAAAAATGTATGAAGTGCAGAAATATATGACGGTATGGAATTACGCTTATGACTGTGACCTGATTATCTGTAATACGAAAGTCTGGGACAGCATGGATAAAAATACACAGAAACTGTTACAGGAATGTATTAAAGATGCCTGTGACTGGGGAAATGAAACAATTGAAACCGAAGAAAAAGAAATCATCAGTGAATTTATCAAAGATGGAATGCAGGTGGAATACTTATCAGAAGGACAGCTTGTTCCGTTTAAAGAACTGATTGAAGATTCCATGAATCAGTTAAAAGCAGAGTATGGAAAAGAAGCCTGTGAGGCATTTAGCATTAGCACAGATGGTGTGAAATTCAAGAAGAAATAGGAGGCATGGAGCGTGAAATTTATAGAGAAATTTGAAAAGTTTGTTGCTTGTGCCTGTGTATCAGTGATGGCGGTTCTGGTATTTGCAAATGTAATTGCACGATTTATTTTTAACAGTCCACTTGCAGTTGCAGATGAGATGTCCTGTTATCTGTTTGTTTTAATGAGTTTTATGGGAACTGCGATTGCAGCCAGAAAAAAAGCTCATTTAGGGCTTACAATTGTAACGGATAAACTATCACCGTCAGTAGCAAAGAAAGTACAGGTATTGATGTACATAATCGCAGCAATCTTCTGTCTGTTAATTATCATCTTCGGGGTGGAGATGGTAATGAGTCAGTATTCCTTAGGTCAGGAAACAGCGACAATGCAGTGGCCGGAGTGGATTTACGGATTGTTTGTACCAATTGGTGCAGCGTTTGCAATGATTGCATTTTTAAGTGTAGCAGTAGAAACAGCAAGAACAAAGGAGGAATAAAAAGAAATGGTTGGTATTGTTTTACTTGGGGTATTTGTCCTCCTGCTGGCGTTTGGCGCACCGATTGCGGTCTGTCTGGGAATGTCAAGTGTGGCTGCAATTTTAGTACAGGGAGCTGGAAAACCACTGGTAGCGGTAATGTCAGTATTACCTCGAATTTGTTCCGCTTCAAGCAGTAAATTCGTATTATTAGCGATTCCGTTTTTTATCATTTCAGGTAATGTTATGGAAAAAGCCGGTATTTCAGGACGGTTGATTAATCTGGCTGAGAAATGTCTTGGACATATTAAAGGTGGAATGGCAATTGTCTGTGTAGTTGTATCCTGCTTCTTTGCAGCAATTTCCGGTTCTGGTCCGGCAACAGTAGCAGCGTTGGGATTGATTATGATTCCGGCATTAGTGAAAGCAGGATATCCGGCAGCATTTTCCTGTGCACTTATGGCAGCGGGTGGAGCAATTGGTGTAGTCATTCCGCCATCTATCACATTTGTAGTATATGGCTCAATTGCTGACGCATCTATTACAGATTTATTTAAAGCAGGTATGGTTCCCGGTCTTGCAATGGGAGCAGGCTTGATTATAGTAGCTTTAATTCTCGGAAGAAAATGTGATTTAAAGGTGTCTCCAAGGGCTTCTAAAGAAGAGCGTTTAAAAGCATTTAAAGATGCCTTCTTCGGACTGATGATGCCGGTTATCATTCTTGGTGGAATTTACGGTGGTATCTTTACACCAACAGAAGCAGCAGCTGTCTCTGTATTTTATGGATTGTTTGTCGGAATTTTCATTTATCGTGAAATCGATGTGAAAAAAATGATTGATATTATGGTAGATTCCTGTTCAACAACAGCAACCGTTATGTTTATTACAATGGGCGCATCACTGTTTGCTTATGTATTAACCCGTGCAAGAATAGACCTGGCAATTAAAGATGTGATGTTATCAATAACCGGTGGAAACTGGATAATCTTCTTTATCATTGTAAATATTGTACTTCTGATTGCAGGATGTTTCTTAGATTCTACATCAGCATTATATATTTTTACACCACTCTTTGCTCCGGTAGCAATTGAGCTTGGAATTAATCCAATTCATCTTGGCGTGGTTATGATTGTAAATCTTGCAATTGGTCTGTTTACTCCTCCGGTTGGTGTAAACCTGTATGTCGCCTGTGGAATCGGAAAGATATCGATAGAAGATATTTCAAAAGGTGTTATCTCCTGTCTGATAGCAATGTTAATTGTATTATTACTTGTAACTTACATACCGGCAATTTCGCTGATGTTTGTTTAACCAAATCAAGGAAGTCTCCAAGGAAGTCTCCTTGACGAAAAACAAAATAAGGTAACAGATATGATTGGGCTTGACAAGTGGAAGAGTCAGTCCAGTCATATAAAAACAATATAAACATCCTACGTTGAACTATCAACATAACAATTTTAAAATGAGGTGAAAGTAATGAAAGATGTATCTATGAAAGAATTAAAAAACACTGCAACTCAAATGAGGATGAAAGTTGTTGACATGATTTATAAAGCAAAATCTGGACATCCAGGTGGCTCATTATCAGCAGCAGATTTTGTAACTGCATGTTACTTTAAGTATATGAATATTGACCCGAAAAATCCAGGCTGGGAAGACCGTGACCGAATGGTTCTTTCAAAAGGTCATGTATGCCCGATTCAGTATGCCTGCCTTGCGACACTGGGATATTTTCCGGAAGATGTATTGGATACGCTTCGTAAAGAAGGGTCTATGCTTCAGGGACATCCTTCTATGAATAAATGCCCGGGTATTGACATCTCAACAGGTTCTCTTGGACAGGGACTTGCCTGTGCAGCCGGTATGGCACTTGCAGGAAAAATCAACAAAAAAGATTATAAAGTATTTTGTGTGGTAGGAGATGGAGAAACTCAGGAGGGTGAAATCTGGGAGGCTGCAAATACAGCACATAAATATGAACTGGATAATCTGATTGTATTCGTTGATTTTAATAACCTTCAGATTGATGGTACTTGTGACCAGGTAATGCCGAATGGAGATTTGGGTGAAAAATTTAAGAGTTTTGGCTGGGAAGTGTTAGAAATTGACGGACATGACATGGAAGAGATTTGCGCAACCCTTGATAAATGCTATGCTTCCAAAAACGGAAAACCAAAATGTATCTATGCACACACAATTAAAGGAAAAGGTGTTTCTTACATGGAAAATTCCTGCTCATGGCATGGAACTGCACCAAATAAAGAAGAGCGTGACCAGGCATTTGAAGAATTAAATGCACAGCTGATTCCGTAAACTTCAGTAAACGAGATTTAGTTAAGATAGATTCAGGAGGATAGAAAAATGAGTGAAGAATTAAAAAAGATTGCAACCCGTGATGGTTTTGGGGAAGAAATATTAAAACTCGGTCTTGAAAATCCGGAAATTATGATTGTAGATGCAGATATCGGAAAAAGCTGTAAAACAGGAGCATTTCGTAAAGAATTGTCTGCAGAATATCATGAAGACAAAAATCAGTATGTGAACGTAGGAATCGCAGAGCAGAACGCAGCAGGTGTGGCAGCAGGTCTTGCAACTTGCGGAAAAATTCCATTTGTCGTAACTTATGCAGTATTTGGTTCTCTTCGTATGTGTGAGATGATTCGTCAGGAAATCTGTTATACAAACTTAAATGTAAAAATTGCGTGCTCACATGGTGGAGTTACACCGGCAAATGATGGTGCATCTCATCAGGCAATTGAAGATATGGGCGTGCTTCGTTCTATTCCAAATATGACTGTTATGATGCCGGCGGATTATGTTTCAGCAAAAAAACTGACACGTGCAGCAGCAGAGACAGACGGTCCTATGTATCTTCGATTCACCCGCGATGCGATTCCTCAGATTTATGATGAAAGCGTAGAACTGGTAATCGGAAAAGCACATCAGATTCAGGATGGTAAAGATGTAGCAATTATCGCAAATGGTGATACTGTTCGTCTGGCAATTGAAGCAGCAAATCTGTTAGAGGAAAAAGGAATTTCTGTAAGAGTACTGGATATGCATACAATTAAGCCATTAGATGTAGAAGCAGTAACTGCCTGCGTAAATGAAATTGGAAAAATTATTACAGTAGAAGACCATAATATTATGAATGGTTTAGGATCAGCAGTATGTGAAGTTGCAGCAGAGCTTGGAAAAGGAATTGTAAAACGTATTGGTATTCAGGATCAGTTTGGTCAGTCTGCTCCTTATGAAAGACTGCTGGCAATCAATGGAATCACAGTAGAAAATATTGTAGAAACAGCAGAAAAGATGCAGTAATCCATTACATCGGTGAGTGACAAAATTTACCTTTGATACTCACATCATCAGTATAAACTGATAAAAAAGCTCATAAATCACCCTTATAAATATGAGACAGGGAAATGTAAAAAATGCATTTCCCTGCAAAAAAAATAAGAAAGTCCCAAAAAGACAAGGAGGAAATTAATATGTTAGATTTTACAAATCAGGTAGTTGTTGTAACAGGTGCAGGTTCTCCAAAAGGAATTGGACGTACAATTGCTCATACATTTGGAAAGCAGGGAGCAAAAGTAGTTATTTGTGATATCAATCAGGAAGGTCTTGACGCAAACGTAAAAGAAATGCAGGAAATGGGAATCGAAGCAGCAGGATTTGCGGCAAACTTAACTGACCCGGAAGCAGTAAAAGAACTGGTTAATAAAATTGTTGATAAATATGGTCGTATTGATGTTTTAGTTAACAATGCCGGAATTTCCCAGAAAGTTACAGTTGCTGATATGACTTTAGAGGATATCAAACGTATCTTTAACGTAAATATGTTTGGTCTGTTTTTAATCACTCAGGCAGTATGTGAAGTAATGAAAAAACAGAAATACGGTCGTATTGTTCATTTATCAAGTGTATCAGGAAAACGTGGAGGTGGAATCTTCGGCGGAGCTCATTACTCAGCATCCAAAGCAGCAGTTCTTGGATTTTCTAAAAACCTTGCACGTGAAGTTTCTGAATATGGTATTACAACAAACTGTGTATGCCCAGGTCTGATTAATACAGAAATCTGGAAATCCTTACCAAAGGAACAGGCTGACGCTGTAATTGCAGGAATTCCTATGGGACGTCCTGGAGAAACACAGGAAGTTGCAAATGCAATCGTATTCCTTGCTTCTAAAGAAGCTTCTTATATTACTGGAGAAGAAATTGATATTAACGGAGGTTCTCACATGGATTAATGCCATGAATCCATTGAACATTCTCATTCATTCCTACTAAAATAAATTGAAAAAATCATAGAAATAATAAAAGTCCATTGATGCAACTTGCCATTGCATTCATTCCCAAAACCGGTCAGTCAGAAAATCCGATTAATCTGACTGACCGGTTTTATTATCCTATTATCCGATTAAAGTCTGATATGAATATCAAAAATTTTGGTTTACATCACGAATAAATTAGTTGTTTTATCGAACCGTAACAGGTATAATAGAATGAACAACATCCAATGTTACACAAAAACGAGGAAAGGAGTATGAGCGATGCCTGAATACTTAAAAAAAATTAACCGGTCATCGGTTGTACAGCGTGTAATTGACCGTCTTACACAGGCGATGCTGAGTGGGGAATTAAAACCGGGAGATAAGATTCCTACAGAAATGGAGCTGTCGGAGCAGCTGGGAGTGGCACGCAATTCCATACGTGAAGCAATAAAGATTCTGGTTTATATTGGGGTATTAGAAATTAAAAGAGCAGAAGGAACTTTTGTATGTAATGGATTCTCAGAAAGCCTGATTGACCCAATGATTTATGGAATTATCTTGAATCAGCAAAATGAGCAGGAACTGCATGAATTAAGAGCAATGGTAGAGACAGGTGTGATGCGTCTTGCTGTTGAAAAATGCAGTGAAGAAGAGATTGCACAGCTGAAAGAAAGAATGATTCATTTAAGAGAAACAATTATGGTAGAACATCCGGATGTAGATGCTGTATTTGAGGCAGATAACGAGTTTCACGATACAATCACAGATATGGGACATAACTCTATGATTTCTAAAATAAACGCGATTACGCGCGTTCTCACATATTCTACGAGATACGAATCAGTAAAGGGAATGTTAGAGTCCGGAAGGAAAGAAGAATTGTATGAAGCACATGAACGAGTGTATCAAATGATTGAAAATCGCCAGAAAGAGGGTCTGCATCAGTCTGTAGAAGCAACTTATTTTTTAAATGCAGGTAAAAAATAAGAAGACAAAACACAGTAAAATAAAACACAATAAAAGGATATCCCTTGTCGCCTTGGGATATCCTTTTTCAATATAGACTTACATCAGATTATAAGAATAATGGAGTAAATACAACAGCAACAATTGTCATAAGTTTAATCAGGATGTTGATAGATGGTCCTGAAGTATCTTTAAATGGGTCACCAACAGTATCACCAACAACAGCTGCTTTATGAGCCGGACTTCCTTTTCCGCCATGGTGTCCATCTT
>OLRP01000115.1_pt1 | contig 63040 bp, 90 predicted proteins | sample 1672401 | NCBI WGS metagenome assembly OLRP01 (sample SAMEA3136682, study PRJEB25190) | human gut metagenome | reverse complement strand
AGAGTAAAACAATAGATTTTGACACTGATGACCTTAGTGCTATGTATGAAGAGGTTTCAGAAGAGCCTAAAGAGTTCTATCTGGTGTGTATAGATACTTATATCAAAGAATATGTAGCCATAAAAGCACAGAATAATTTTGAAGCCGAAGCAAAAGCACGAGATTTAAGCCAGATAAACTTTAATGGAATGAATAAAGAAGTCTATGTTTGTGCTACATGTAATGCTCATACAAAAACTTATGCACAAGAACACAATTACAGAATTATAGAGGAGGACGTATGAAGTTAAGAATAGGTTTTGTAACTAATAGTTCCTCATCCAGTTTTACTATTGCTAAAAGTGATTTAACAGATGAACAGATTGAGAAGATTAAAAATTACTTTGAAGCTGCAAAAAAAGTTGGAATGAATGATTTCGACGATTTGTGGGATATTGATGAAACAAATTTTAATATTAATGGCTTCACATGCATGAACAATGGTGACATGTTGAAGTTTTTGCGATTAATTGGTGTGGATAGAGACAATATTGAATGGGAGGAATTGTCATGAAGATTAGAAAAGGATTCGTAACTAATAGCAGCAGTAGTAGTTTCATTCTTGGTTTTACAAGCGAAGAGAATATCAAAAAAGAACTGGAAGCAGAGGATCTCAAAGAATATTTTGATGAAGTCCTGGAAGATGTAACAAGAGGTATAAGACTGACTAAAAATGAAATTCTGGAGGAATACTCAGAAGAAATTTATTATGATACTCTTTGGGAACTAGAAAATAGGCTTGATGTACCTTATGGTAAGAGGTTTGAAATTCGAAAAACAAAAGAGTTTCAGGATGAGCTCAATAGAGCAATAACAGATAGGGTGTCTGAGCTAGAGGAAGATATGAAAGGTTACTCTGTATTTGTAGAAATTGACTATTCGGATAATGATGGTTTTAGATACTCAAACTTAGAACATTACATTGCACCGAATATGAATTGTTGTCTTGCTGTTATTAGTCATCATTAAAAATGTAGCTATTAGAAAGGGTGTGGAGAAAATGGGAAATTACTATGAAGGAAAATTAATTTTCGGATTGAAAAGAAATCTTCCAGATGAACTGTTACATGATTTATCAGTGCTTGCAAGCGAGCGGAGCTGTGATAGAGATATAAAACCACTGTTACAGCATAGAGAATTAAAAGAGTCTAAATGGATGAATCATTATAGAGCTTTATATCCGACTTACACATTAGAATTTTCAGAAGGAGTGTGGTTCTTGACTGCCAGCTTCTGTATGAAAGGATACATGTGCCTAGGTGATGACTTAGGGCAAGATATTTATGACTTTCTGTATCCATATTTTAATTCGGACATTCTTGATGAAGCAGATGGTGGTTATATGGGCACTATTGAAGATGAAGATGGAACCTACCGGAAAGAATTCTACGCAAACTATGAGCAGTTTAATAAAATCATAGAAAGCAGAGAATACTTGTGTAAAGGTTGCTATAAGAAAATGGATGGATCGTTGTGTAATGATTGGAAGTATTGTAAAAGAGCATATGATATAGGAAGGGGCGATACCATTGAAGATTCGTAACGGATTTGTAACTAATAGTAGTTCTTCAAGTTTTATTATTGGCAAAGCAAACGACAACACAGTAACTATTGATTCGGTATATCAAGAAATAAAAGAATTTTATAAACAATATTATAAATCTTGTTCTGAAATGTATAGTTATGTAGAAACATATTATCCGGCAGTATTTGAAGTTGTAAGTACTCTTGGAGGAAAAACTCTTCATCGGCAGAACGGATATGACTGGAGATGCACAGATAGTATTGATAAACAGTTAAAAGCAATGTTTGGAACCACTTGGTATGATGATTTGCCAAGCTTAGAAGAACTTTCTTGGACAGTTTGTGAAACATACACAGACTATGAACAGTTTTGGATTCAGAGAATGCAAGAAAGAGGGATACATGCACCTTTTTATATAAGGGATTTTTCTTCTAATGATCCATATATCCCTTTGGATTTCAGTACAGGAATAACAGAGTGTATAGGAGATGAAGGAAATGGAATTGAATCTGATATCTTAGCTTGGTATTTTCCCTGGATTGAAAATATAAAGTATGACTGCGATAGCTGTCCAGATAATGAATATTGCTATAAAGAGGAATGCCAAGAAACTAAACAACAGTTTATGGGAAAAGAAATTCCAAGAGATCAAGCATGTTTGTATATCTTAGGAAAGATTTGTATTTGTTCAGAATGTGGCTATATACCAGATTTTATAGTTAAAAAGTTAAGCGAAATGTCGGAATATTCATGTAACCATATGGGTTAAGAAAGAGAGGGATTAGTTATGATGAACTATGAAATGTTTGTAGAAGAACTTAAAAATAAAATAAGTGCAGCTATCAACATTCCTATTGAGAATATAGAATTTTCAAAAGATGGAGATAGATTTTCTCCGACAGGAGACAGACTGCTGGTGAAGTTTGCAGAGCATGATGATGCCTACGAAGTGTGCGGATTACATACAAAAGAACTCTTTAGAGAATTCTTAAATGGAACATCATTTGACACCATTCTTAATAGTACTGTAAGAGACATTAGACAATTACAAGGACAAAATCCTTATGAAAAAACAAAGAAAATTTGGAACTATGAAACTGTTAAAGATTCTCTTTTTATAAGGCTGCTTAATTATGATGATAATTCTAAAGAATTGAGTAATGCTGTTTATAAAAGAATAGGTGATATTGCTCATGTATTATATATGAAGGTGTCTGAATGTGATGGAAACATTATGAGCACTAAGATTTTTAAATCTGTAGTAGAGAAATGGAAGGAAGATGGTTTGACCTTAAGTGAAGACAATATTCTGGAAGAAGCATTAAGAAACACAGAACGTATGTATCCACCGAGAATTTACAGATGGGATCAGATGCTCTTTAATCCGGTATATGAAGGAGAAGAGTTTATGAGTCCTAGTACAGAAGAAGCAATTAACCAAGATCTTATTGGAAATTGTCTAACTACAGCAAAGAAAACAAACGGTGCGGTAGCTATATTTTATCCCGGTGTGGCTGAACGCTTTGCTGGTGTACTGGATTCCGATTTGTATTTAGTGTTTACCAGTGTACATGAGGTAATGGTACATAAAGCAGATGGTGTTGATGCGGTAGACTTATCAATAATCTTACAGGATACATTGGAAGAAGCGACACCTAAAGAAGATTTCCTCACAAGGAAAATATATAAGTATGAAAAAGATACTCATAGATTTCTTTGTGCCATATAAAAAATAGCCTCTCTCTTCTTGAGAGGGGCTGATAGGAGGGTAGTTATGAGAGAATACCATATTTATATGCAGCGTACAAAGCGTACAGAATGGCATTGCGACTATAGCATATATAAATGGCTTCCATGGGAATATGTAGGATATGTAGAGGGGACTAAAGAGCTGTATACATACTTTAAGTTGAAGTTCCCATACAGCACAAGAAGTATTAATTTTTACCATTCATTCAACTATTTTGATAGTGAATATGTTAGAACGGATAACGATTGGGATTTTATGTATTACCCACACGAATATCACAGATATTTGATCATGGATGATTATGGTAATGTACGAGACTTTCATCAGCTTACTAAGAAATATAAAAAGAAATACTATCGTACATATCATAAACATCATGGATGGAATATTCATTGGGCTTCAACAGTGCCGGATCAGCGTAAAAGTATTACACCAGAAGAGATTGTAGAGGTAAGAAATGAATATGGTATTACTCTCAAGCCTATAAAACCAAAAAGAAAAATAGATCCATGGGATTATGAGAAAGAATCCAAAGTGTCTGGTTGGAAGATGCAAAGTAAAAGAAGGAAACAGTGGAGGTGAAAAATGAAGATATATTTACTATGTACATTGGATAGTGAACATTATAGAGAACCATATTTTTACTTTTTCAAAACTGCTTTTGCGGCTCATAAATGGGTTATAGACAACTTAGTCAGTATTACAGAGGAAAGCCGAGAAGAAGTAATAAGTGAGCTTGAATATAAAAATGTAGACGGATCCGACGACCAGATCATGCGAATTGATTATTCATACGGAGATGGAGAATTTTATGTTAATACTATTCATGAAATTGAAATAAAAGATGGAGATTACCTTTGCATCTATCATCATTCTTACAATGGTGTTGGATTCTATGTAGAGAAGATTGGCATTTTGGAAGAATGTAAAAATCATATGTTAGATTCTACAGCTAAAATGGCTAATGATTATGACATTGACATAACCAATGATGATATATTCGAAGTTAATTCATTTGATTCGTGTATTGATGATGACTATCAGTGGCATATGAACAATATTATTCTGTTCAAGGCAGATGAAATTATTAGACGAAAAAAAGAGTCTAAAGAAACTGAACCAGAAGAAACTGGAGCAACAATATTAACATCAGAGGAATCAAATAATAACGGTCATAAATACAGTGATGAAATTTATGAAGAGCTAAAAGATTATATGTATGGACCTATTCCTGGATATGGTGTTACTTCTGATTATGTTGAAACTTCGTTAGAAGAAATAATTGAAGATATTGATGCCAGACCAAAATATGAAGTATTTAAAGAATTGTGTAACTATCATGGAATTGCACCTAGTACGGTAGAGTATCTATACGAATCTATTTGGGGAAAGCCAAAGGATAAAACAGTTGGATATTTCTTATAATACAAATAAAAATAAGGGGATAAAATTGCAGTATTTTTTAATAGGAGTTATAGCAAGAGTTATTATTGAATGGATATTTAAATGAAAGAAGGTGAAATATGAAAACTTATAACAGAAGAGAAGTTGAGAGAATCATTCTAAAGAATGGCTGGGAACTAGATCATTGTACTGGTGGACATTCAATTTATAAGAAAGAAGGTGTAAAGAAAACATTGTCTATTGCTTATAAGAAATGTAACCGGATGGTTGTGCAGAGACTTATTAAAGAGTTTGGGTTGGTTACGTAGGAGGGCGCTATGGGTAAATACTTAGTAACAGTAAGAGAAATCTTCGAACATACTTATTTAGTTGAAGCAGATTCTAGTGGAGAAGCAGAGAGTATTTGTAACGCAGAATCAAATGGTTGCGATGTTGATGATTATGTAGATACTGAATATGATTCTGAACTGGTAGAGGATGAAGAAGATTTGGAAAGTATTGATTATGATGAATTATAGAAAGAACTTTGATGAAACAAGTGTTTTAACAGACGAACGGAGAGAAAATATTATGAAACTATCAGAATGGAATGAAATTATAAGCTATGCAAAAGAACTATGCCAAAAGCGTACCAGTAATATAAGGCCAATTACATATTCGATGTATGATGGCAGAAAAGGAATTTATCTTGCATTATATGATAGTGAAGGCAAACTATACGATCGAATTGCAAGTGGGGTGCATGACACAGTAGATGAATATAAAAAAGCACTTGATTCTATATACAATATTATTTGTGAATTGATTTAAAAGGATAATTTCAGGTTAAGAAAGAAAGGTAAATATGAGTTGGCATACAAAATGGGGAGATTTTCCAGAACTATATAAAGAAGTAGAAATTCTTATGACTGATGGCAGCATCAAAAGAGATATAATGGTTAAAGGAAAATATGGAAATTATGAATGGAGAAATTGGACAGATAAGTGTGTTGTAGGATGGAGACCTATTGAAAAAACTACATAAATACTATAAACTGTAAATAGCCATCTTTTTGTATCAAGGAAAGGTAAGGTGAATTTGGGAAAGAAAGTTAAAGTAAGAGATATGAAGCCAGGTTGGACATATAGAGTACCTGGCAAAACATTGGAAGAAATTTATGAAAGTGCGCATGAATATGCTAAATGGCCTCCGGTACAAATGACAGACGCAAAGCAAAATACAGGTTTATTATTGCTCAAAGTTACTGAAGACAATAAAAACAATTGGGATGAAAAATACGGGTTCAATCTATATCCTATACATGAAGAAGTTGAGCTGACAGAAAAAGCACTGAGGCCCGGTCAGCAAGGAACTTTTCAAGTAGTAAGAACTGGGAATAAGGTTTGGAACTATCATCCCAATTGTACTGTCCGAGTAGAAGTAGACTCATTAGATTTTGAAATGGAAGAAGCTTATCCATTCCCTATTGCTGTAGTGAGGGATGACTATGAGCCAATACCTTTGCCGAATCCATGGACATGGGGGGAAACAAGTGATCCTGATTCCAAGGCAGCAAAGCATGTAGATGTTTGGGACGAGTCTGATGCAAAGACTATAGTTATATTAGGAATAATATCATTTGTACTGTTAATGGCTGGACTTTCTGGTTTGAGTCTACTGATAACAATGTGGGCGGTAGCAGCAGCTTATTTTCATTCAAAGCATGAAAAAGTAAGAAAAGAAATCCTTGAACAAAGAAATAAACATGGAATTAGTGGAAGTGGATTAGACCACAAATTTAGATGGTGAGGTGAATTGCATGAAAGGAAGAGAAGAACATAAATATAAATCAGAAAGCAAGATGAGAGCATTGCTTAGGGATAAGCCACAATATTTCACTGGTTATTATAATGGTCTATTCAATTCATGCGAATATCTTACTGCGCAAAATTATACTATGACGGCTGTTAGGTTTATGAACTTTTTGAAAGAAAACGGGTTTATAGAGTCAATAGAAGATTGTAATGGAGCAATGACTATTGACAATGTAAACTCTTATCTCTCTTGCTTAAGAGGAAGAGATGGAGGATATAGTTCAGATAGTGCTAAAGCAACTACTTATACGGCATTAAAATCATTTGCAGATTATTTGTTAAGCAGAAAAATGATTTCAGAGAGCCCTTTTGATTGTGGCATAAAAAGAGTTTCTGTAAAAGATCCGCTTAAACAGGTTGCAATGACAGCCGCAGAGTTGAAAAAAGTTGTTGAAAGAATAAATGATAATTCTATTGGTACAAAAAGGGCCAACGCAAGAAGAGAAGCATGGAAGGAAAGAAACCTTGCTATATTTACTCTTCTTATGGTAACTGGTATTCGTGTTACTGCGCTTACAGAACTTAATATGGAAGATATATTCTGGGATCAGAAGATTATTAGGGTTACTGATAAGCGCAGAAACACTTATGAATGTGAACTTGATGATGATAGTATGGATATTTTAAGAAATTGGGTAATAAAACGTGCAGAACTTTTGAACAAAAGAGATTGTAATGCTCTTTTTATTTCTAACAGACGAACAAGAATCACTGACAAATCAGTGAGAGATTTAGTTAAGGCATATACCGCAGATTTTGAAAAACATATTACTCCTCATAAATTTAGAAGTACTTTTGCTACATTATTATATGATCAGACAGGAGACATTGCATATGTACAGCAATTAATGAATCATTCTCGACCTGACACGACACAAAGATACATCGTTCGAAAGCCCATTAATGCTGAAGCTGCTAAATATGTAAATAGTTTATTGAAATAAGTTCTAAACAATGATATAATACAAGAAAGGAGGTTGCAAAATGTTAAGAAGTGAAAACCTGTATGAGATACTGGATAAGTATTTTTCTCAAATCCAGAAAAATTCATATTACAAGAGAGAAGTACAAAAATTTCTTATGAAAAAATATGAATACTCAGATATTGAATATATGCAGTATATCATTGGAGCAAAAAGTAAAGATGAAATTCCAGACAATGAAATGTATTGGCTTATTGATGCGTTTAATAATGTTTTTAGGACAAATATGGAAATGAAAACATATTTTTCTGATAAGGAAATAGTAAGATTTTCGAGCCTAAAGGCAGATTATTTAAAAACAAATATTTATCCAATAAGAATAAGTCCAGTGATAGAGATAGCTGAAGATCAATGGGTGACAAAAATAAGTATTGATTTACTAAAAGAGTTTTATGATAACCAGCTTATAATATACAATCCAAGGACTCAGCGTCAACTTAAACAGAGACGTAGAGGACAAGATGTATCATATACAATTGATATAGTTTCTTCATCAGTAAAAGCTATTGAAGGTTTAATGAGCAAGGGAGAATTTGTACCTAATGCTTTAACTCTTAATCTCAATGTTGATGATCCAGAGGTAGATTTTGATATTGTTGGATCAGAATTGATACTTAATTCTGGTAAATTTGATATCATTGATGGTTTTCACCGGTTTAGAGCTGCAATAAACACGAAAATTAAGAATCCTGATTTTCAGTTTAATTTTATTCTGAATATCATGAATTTTACAGAAGACAAAGCATGTCAGTATATTGAGCAGGAAGATAAGAGAAATAAGATTTCTAAAAGTTACTTAGCTTCTATGGATAAGTCGTCTCCTACTAATATAATTATTGACAAACTAAACAACACATTGGATAGTCCAGTAAGAGGTAAAATTGAAAGAGCACATAGAGGAGAAATAGACAGAGCTACTTTGTTTTCATTATTGGAGTTTATTCTTAAAACTAAAAATATGAACCGGAGTCAGTGTATCAAAACTGCGGTATTTATCATAAATATTTTGAAGATAGTTCAAGAGAATAATCCAGATGTTGTATTTGATGACACCACTATGCCAGTAGTGTTATATGGTTCATCTATCTCAAAGGATGCATATGAATGTGCAGAAAAAATAGAAAGTGCATTAGGAAAAGATGTGCCGATTATTAATAGTGTTACAAACATGAAAGTAAATAAAATAAAAGCTTTATTTGAAGAGGTGTGATTATGTATAATGAAGAACGGAAGAAAGAATATCTGCGACATGTAGTAGAAGATCTCGGACAAACTCCACAAAGTGCGAAAGCTCTTTTTAACAAAACGGAAGACTATGAGGACTTACTTAACAAGGACTTATGTGATTTTACTTTTTCTGAAATAGATAAATTGTTGTCTACATTTGCAGCCTCATCAATAAATGCCTTAAGGAAAAATATAAGTGTTTTACGGAAATATGCTGACTGGTGTTGTTCCTGCAACATATCTATAGACAACATAAATCACTATGATGAAATAAATATGGAAATTGAAAGTCTACAGAAATATCTTAATAAGGAGAGAGCGGTGTGTCCCAGCAGAGAACAGGTTTTAAAGGATATTTCTAAAATTAGAAACTATTCTGATAAATTTTTAATTCTGGCTTTGTTTGAAGGAGTAAGAACAGAAGCCCCCGGTGAGCTTTTAAGAGCTAAAATAAGTAAGTTGAATGGTAATATCCTTACTTTCGAAAACGGAGAGGAAAAAACTTTGTCAGAGACGCTGGTAGACTTGGCTAAAGTTAGTTCACAAGAGGAGGAGTATATATCTTTTACTGGAACTGCTTCTTTATTAAGTATGAAGGGGAATATTGTTAACTCCAGGAATAATACACGTAGTGATTCATTAGAAGCTTTAAATCTAAGACTGACAAATAGGTTAATTGCGCTTAGAAAAGAGCTTAATATTCCGTATCTGACTATTCCTCGACTCTATACAGCCGGAATTGTAGAGCAGTTTAGAGAAATAATGAAGAAATATAATGTTTCTAAGGAAGATATCTTTGAAAGCCAGTATGTTGAAATGGTTAGTTCAAATTATAATATAAGTTCTTATGGCAAAGGAACTCTTAAAAATAAATTTTATAGTTATTTATAATAGATAATACCACACATAGATTGACTTAATTTGCTGTGTGTGGTAATATTTAAACATAATAAGCGAACAAGCGTTCGAACATTGGAGGGATTGCAGTGTTAGAGAGACTTTATGAATGTTTTGGAACTGAGGAGAGAATTGGATTAATTTGTCACATAAATGGCATGGAAATGGGGTGGATGAACTTTGTAATTGAAAATATATATGAAGAGGGAGATGTTGTAAGAGTAGAAACCGGAGATTCCTACATAAGACTGGAGCCGAAGCTTTATGAAGAGGTTCCAGTTGGAGAAGGGGAAAAATTTGTTCATGGTAAAGATTATGTTATATTGTATAAAATGGAGGAAGAAGAGTGCTTTTAAAAGAAATGCGTGAATTAGTGGAAGAATTAAATATATATGCTCATGCGTATTATATGGAAGATACTTCTCTAATTTCTGATTATGAATATGATAAAAAATATGATCGACTTAAAGAACTTGAGAAAGTTACAGGTATTATTTTAGCCAACAGTCCCACTATCAATGTTGGCTCAGAAACAGTTAGTGAGTTAGAAAAAGTCGAACATGATCATCCAATGTTGTCCTTAGACAAAACAAAGGATATAAATGAAGTTGAAAGTTTTATGAATGGTTTGCCAGGATTAGCCATGCTAAAAATGGATGGGCTTACTATTTCAGTAAAATATATAGATGGTAAATTGGTTGCTGCAGAAACTAGAGGGAATGGAATCATCGGAGAGAATGTTTTACATACAGCAAACAGTTTTGTAAATCTTCCAAAGGAAATTCCTTATAAAGATGAAGTAGTAGTTGATGGAGAAGCTGTCATGGAAATCCATCATTATACTTATCTTAAAGAGCTAAAAGATATTGATCTGAAAAAAGATGGAGAAAGAAAGGGACTTTTTGGTGAAGAATTAGAAAAATATATTAAAGATAATGGTATTAAGAATATCAGAAATTTAACTGCTGGCTCTGTTAGACAGCTTGATAACTCCGTTACAAAAGAAAGAAAAATCAAGTTCATTGCTTGGAAGGCCGTTCGTGGAATAGATGGAAATAGTTTCATGAAAAGATTACAGATATTAGATCTGTTAGGATTTGAAGTGGTCCCGTGGGTAAAAGTTGATAATATTGAAGAGAATATTAAAGAACTTAGAAAAACCGCAAGAGAAAAAGATGTTCCTATTGATGGAATCGTATTTTCAAAAGTTATGAACTGTCAGTAGGAGATACGATTACGGTATATAAGGCAAACATGATCATTCCGCAGATCGCAGAGAATTTGACCAGAAACGGTGACAAATTGTTTACTGTGCCTGACAAGTGCCCTATTTGTGGTGGTCATGTAAAAATTACAGGTGAAAATGAGACAGAAGAGCTTCAGTGCATGAACCTTGAATGTAAAGGGAAACTTCTTGGTGAATTATGTACTTTTGTAAGCAAAGAAGCACATGATATTACAGGGCTTTCTAAATCTACTCTGAGTCTATTAATAGAGAAAGAATTTATTAAAGGGCCTTTAGACTTATTTTATCTAAAAGACTGCCGGGGAATGTTAGTGACATTACAAGGGCTAGGAGCAAAAAAGGTTGATAAAATCCTGGAATCAATAGAAAAATGCCGCAAGACAACTCTGCCTAAATTCCTTTATGGGCTGTCCATACCTTTAATCGGTCGAAGTGTTAGTAAGCAGCTAAACATTGTTGAAGAGAAGAGAGCAAGAGAAAAAGGGTTAAAAACAGCTTTTGATAGCTTTATTAAAGATATGGATTCTCAGTATGATTTTACATGTTTGGAAGACTTTGGTTTTGCGAAAGCTTCTTCTTTGAAAAATTATTTTGAAGAAAATCAAAGATACATAACTGAGCTTGCTGCGGAATTCCAGTTTGAAGAAATTTCTCAGGAGACGGTAAAAGATGTTTTGAATGGGGCAATATTCTGTATTACTGGGACACTCACCGAGTTTGCCAATAGAGCAGCTCTAGTAGAGAAAATAGAGTCTCTTGGAGGTAAAGTCACAGGATCAGTAACTAAAAAAACTAACTACCTTATTAATAATGATACATTGTCAAAGAGTAGCAAGAATGTGAAAGCTATGCAGCTTGGTATCCCGATAATTTCAGAAAAAGAATTTTTAAACAAGTTTGTAAAAAAAGTGTTGACAAGGTAGAATGACTATGGTATACTTAGAGCAAGTTAAGAGAAAGGAGAACAGTTTCAAGCAATAAACAAGTTTGTAAAAAACTTGTTGACACAGAATACGGAGTATGTTATAATACATATATCACAAAAGGAAGAGGAAAATGAGATATGTTTTAGAAAGTGAAAAATATCCTGGAAATTATTTGGTGTTTAAACATGGAAGTCCTCCTCATGTGGTGGATTTAAAATCTGCTCAGAAGTTTGACAATGTACCGAAAGCTTTAAACAGGATATCAACAATTCCTAAAAATTTAAGCATATACGCCCCTTGGAAAGTAACATCAGTTGATGAGAGAGTTGGTTTTGTACAGCAGAATAAATCTCTTGTAGAGATTGGTGATTATAAAAAGAAAATAGATGACAGCATATTGCCTATTAAAGAAATATTAGGTAATAGAAAACCTTTAGAAAAACAGCTAAAGGAACTGGAGCTTATATCTCAGGATCTTGATCACTATATAGAATTTAATAAACTGAATGTTACTTCTGGATATTGGGCCTATAAAATAAAAAAAGCAATTAGAGAGAAACGAAGAAGTATAAAAGAAGATCTATATTATATAGATTATCTTCAGACAGCTTCATTACCTCAAATTGTAAACGGGGAAGGGAGGCCTAATTTAGATAATCAAAAATATCGAATTAGATCAGATATTGGACAAGAGTTTTTTAATCAGAAGTACATATCTAAAGAAATAGCAGAGAAGATTTGCAAAGAAATAGAGGAGATTACATAATGAATGAATTAATTATGCTGGTAGGTTTACCTGCTTCCGGTAAAAGTACATGGGCTAAAGAGTATTCAGAAACTCATCCTGATTATATAGTGCACTCTTCTGATAAACTCAGAGAAGAAATGTATGGAGATAATTATGATGACGCAGACAACAGTAAAGTATTTGAAGAACTGCATCGTAGAATACTGGAAGATTTGAAAATGCATTCGGTTATTTATGATGCTACTAATTTGGTAAAGAAAAGAAGAGTGCATTTTTTAAAAGGAGTTCCTAAACATGTTTATAAAACATGTATTATGTTTTTGAAAACGTATGAAAAATGTTTAAAGGATAACTCAAAAAGGGAAAATTCAGTTCCAGACGAAGTGATTACAAGAATGAGGAAAGTATTTTCTCCACCAATGTACCATGAAGGGTTCAATGAAATTAGAGTTGTACAAGATGATCATAAAGATATAAAAGAATTAATAGATATGGCTCGTGACTTCGATCAAGAGAATCCACATCATTCTCTTACTCTTTATGAACATCTGAAAAAGGTTTCAGAAGGAGTACCTAGAGAAGAAAAAAATTTATGGGTGGCGGCCTGTCTCCATGATATTGGAAAGCTTTTCACTAAATCAAGAATTAATGGAAAAGGTGAAGAGGATGATTACTGTCACTATTATCAACATCATTGTGTTGGAGCTTATGAATGTTTAACATGTTTTGATTTTTCCGGTGCACTTACAGGAAAAGATATATATGATGCTTTTTATACAGCAAATTTGATTTATTATCATATGCATCCCTATTTATCATGGTCGCAATCAAACAAGGCAAAGAATAAAGATAAGTATTTAATTGGAAAACAGATGTTTTCAGATGTGATGTTATTACATGAAGCAGATGTTAAAGGGCATTGATTTTCGATATAAACAATGATATAAAACAGGAGAATAAAAAATGAGAATTATTAAGGTAGGAAACACATTTAGAACTTACGACGATTCATTAGAAACTTTCGACAAGCTTCCGGCTCAGAATTATGTCGTGAGGTTTCAAAAGAATTCTGGTTTCTTTTTAGAAAAATATGCAGACATAGAAATCAAAGAAAAAACCTACGGAGTACATATGAGTAAGGTTGAAAAAGTTCTTAAGGCTTTTCCAAAAGCAGAAAAGAACCTTGGCGTTATCCTGTCAGGCAATAAAGGAATCGGCAAATCATTGTTTGCAAAGACATTGGCTGTGGAAGCAACAAAAGTTGGTTTACCAGTTATCATTGTAGACACGTATATTCCTGGAATTGCAAGTTTCATAGAAGAAATTGAACAGGAAGTAATGATACTGTTTGATGAATTTGATAAAACATTTGGCAGTATTAAAGCTGCTGATGGCATGGCAGATCCTCAAACAGAAATGCTTACATTGTTTGATGGATTGTCTCAAGGGAAGAAAATGTTTGTGATTACTTGTAATGACCTCAACTCGTTAAATAGTTATTTAGTAAACAGACCTGGAAGATTCCACTATCATTTTAGATTTGAGTATCCGTCAGATGCTGAAATTACAGAGTACTTAGAAGATAAGTTAGATAAACAGTATTACAGTGAAATTGAAAAAGTAATTTCTTTCGCTCACAAAGTAGATTTAAACTATGACTGCCTGAGAGCAATTGCATTCGAGTTGAATTTTGGAGAGCCTTTTGAGATAGCAATCAAAGATTTGAACATTATTAATCTGAATAGTGTTATATATGAAGTCATTTTACATCTTGAAGATGGTTCTGAAGCAACTACAAAATTGACTATTGATTTCTTTGATAAGAGCGCAACGATTGAACCAGAATTCTGCTTTAAAGGAACCTATGTAGATGCTTCTTGTAAAGTTCTTGATTGTGAGTTTGATCATAAAAAAGGCATCATTTATGTATCTGGAAATGATATTAAATTAGAAAGTGATAATTACTACAATGATGAAGAAGATAAAAAGATCATCAAAACAATGAAGCCAGCATATATGACTTTTGTAAGAGCAAAAAGTAGAGAATTGCATTATGCAGTATAAATAATCTGTATATAGATACCTTCATAGGTATCTATAGAGGGTAGTGGCCAAGCGGTAAGGCACAGCACTTTGACTGCTGCATTCATGGGTTCGATTCCCATCTACCCCGTAGTTCTAAGTTAGCTCTGAAGGCCAAAGAGGTAACCGATAGAACTAAGGTATACCTACTTATGTTCATGGCGAACATAGATAAAACTTAAGTGAAAATTTGGATGGTTTAATAACTGGAACCTGTTCAAAAAAGGGAACACAGTACATTGGTAGCAATGGTTTGAATGTACAAAACATTTATATAGATGTGCTTTGTGCTAATGAGGTTGTAAGTGGGAAGTTGGAGGATGATCTGGTTAAGCAGATGTGTAGATTAGTTATGAAGCAAAAAAGTAATTGAGTCAGTGAGGTAGAAATAATGTGGGAGGGCTTTTGAGAGTGATGACGATCGTTCGTGTAACTGACACGATTGCATAAAAGTTTTTTACAGATATTGTTACATTTCTATATTGTGGGTGTAATTATAACGCCCACTACATGGAAACTTAGCTCAGTTGGTTAGAGCAACCGGCTCATAACCGGTCGGTCCTGGGTTCGAGTCCCAGAGTTTCCATTTCTCCTGACGAAGGAGTGACTTTTGAGAGCTCTAATTTTCAATAGTAAAGAGCCGTTGCTGATTTGGTAGTGAGAATCAGATGGCGCTGGAAAGACAGATAGTTTTTGAGATGTTTTGTAATGAGACAAACATTCAGCTTTAGAGAAAATGTAGGGAATTGAGCTGATCAAAGAACACATAATCCTGTTGTGACTGCAGCATGACAGGTCATGCATGAAAAGTGATAAGTAGCTCAGTTGTGAAAAAGAGCGCACTGCAAAAGTGAGGTCGGTGGTTCGAGTCCACTCTTATCACAGTCAATTAAATTAAAGTTTAAAATTCAGGAGGTATTTATTATGACAACAGAAAAAATGAATGTACATAAAGCATTAGCGGAACTGAAGATCTTAGATGATCGCATCATAAAAGCAATCAACAGTGTAGAAGCTTGTATTTCAAATAAGCATTCTAACACAAAGGTCAAAGGAGTGGATATCAAAGTTTACACAGGAGTTATGAAATCTTCTTATGATAAAGCAACTGATTTAATCAAGAGAAGAGAAGCTATTAAAAGAGCTGTAGTTCTTTCAAATGCAGTAACTAAAGTCACTGTTGCCGATAAAGAGTATACAGTAGCTGAAGCTATTGAAATGAAAAATCATGGAATGGACTTCAAGAAACTTTTAAAACAGAAAATCAAAAAACAGTATGATGCTGCTATGGCTCAGATCATAACTGAGAATGGTAAATTGGAAGATAAAGCTGAAAATTATGTTGTAGGGCTCTATGGCAGTAAAGAAGGTAAAACCTCTACTGAAGAGTTTACAAAAACTAGAGAAGCTTATATAGAAGCTCAGACAATGGAACTTGTTGATCCAATTGGTGTTCTTAAAGAAATGGAGGATTTAGAAACAGAAATTGCAGAGTTCACTGCTGAAGTAGATGCGGCACTTTCAGTAAGTAATTCTCTGACAGAAATAGAAATTACATACTAAGATATATTCACTGCTTATCGAAAACTTTAAACTATAATCTATATGTCTTTTTAGCTGGGTTAGACATATATAAAACAATAAAGAAACCACAGCATTACTTATACAGTAGATAATAGTATAAAATACAAAATGGATTAGGATTACGTGGTCGTATAGGACCTGTAAGCTTAATATATTATATTATTGGATGAGGTAGATAGCCATAGTACTGTAAAGTTCAAAGATTAAAACTCAAATCTTAAAATTCAAAATTCAAAGTTTATCCCAGTTTAAAGATTAAAGAATAAAGCATAAAGAATAAAGATTTATCAAATCCTTGGTAAAAGTTTATGAGCATGATTATACTTGGCTCTTAGTTTGTACAAGGCTGGTAAGTAGTGAATAAGTAAATATAATAGTCGCTTTCATTATTAACAATTGGCAGTTGAACTGCCAGTTGTACCCACCCATGGTGGAATTGGCAGACACGTTAGATTTAGGTTCTAATGCTTAATAGCGTGAGAGTTCGAGTCTCTCTGGGTGGATTAATAAATAGAAAGGAGTAAAAAATGTTTCAAGTAGGAGATATAGTACAAGTAATAATAGTGCCTAAAAAATATAAACAATATGATATTGCAGGTGCTACAGGCGTTGTAAAAACAGTTTAACAATATAAGAATACATATCTCTAGTTATTACAATGAAGAATCAGAAGAAGGAGATTTTTATTTTAAAGAAAATGAGCTAAATAATTTTACAAGAAAGGAAAATGATATGTCAATTATAGAACTTTGGGAGAAAAGAAGTATTGAAAAGATTGATAAGGAAGCTGAAATTAAATTAATGGAATTGCTTGCAGAAGATGAATATACTCATGATTTAATTTTACACATGAATGATCTAAAAGATGCCGGGTTTAAAGTTGAAATACCAAATAATATTTATGATATGACTTCTGATTATACCAGAGGAATGAGAACTATTACTTTAAGTTCAGCAGAAGAGAAAAAAGTTGAAATTAAAAAAGTAGCAGAAGAAGTTGGTGTCTTATTAGAGATGTGTAAAGGAGACGTTGTTAAAGAAATGGAGATTCTTTGTAGCTATAGAGTTGTAGAGTACCCATTCGGGAGAATGACTGTTGGAGGTAATGCTTGTGGAAAATAAAAAGAAAATTTTAATTGTTATTGATGTACAGAATGATTTTGTAACCGGTTCACTTGGTACGCCGGAAGCTCAAGCTATTGTACCTAAAATTAAAGAAAAGTTTGAAGAATATAAAAATAATGGGGATTATGTAGTGTATACAATGGATACACATAATTCAGATTATTTGAATACTTCTGAGGGTAAAAAACTTCCTGTTGAACATTGTATATATCGAACTTCAGGGTGGGAGGTTATAGATGAAATTCATCCTGTAAAAAATAATTATAACAATTTTATGGTATGTAAAAAGTCAACTTTTGGTTATGAAGGCTGGGATTGGGAAGAAATATTTGGGACAGACAGTGATATAGACAATTTAAACATTGAAATCATAGGTGTGTGTACAGACATCTGCGTTATCACAAATGCTCTTCTTATCAAAACTTATTATCCGGAGGCAGAGATCACAGTAGATGCGTCATGCTGCGCTGGAACTACACTGGAGAAGCATAAAGCAGCTTTAGAGGTGATGAAAAGTTGTCAGATTAATGTGATAGGAGAGAAATAAGATGGTAGGAGAAAATACTGTGAAAATGAAGAAATTAGAAGAAATTACATTAAAGGATATTCAGAATTATTTATATGATAATGATTGTGATGAAACAATCACAATAAAAATCGTTACAAAAAATGATGTGGAAACATTGCAGATTTTGGAATTTGATGGACATTATGACGATGATATTTTAGTTTGTTCAATCTATAAAAAGAATGGTGATTTTATTATATGTAGAAATGAGGGGATGATTTGTCCATTTAATCATGCAGATGGTATTGAATATGATGATGAAGAAAATGAACTGTTTAAGATTAGTACAATTGTCGCAGGATTATTAAGCGAAGCGAAAACTTCATTATGTGAATCTATTGATTACTTTCAAAGACAGGTGGATTTTATTAATAATTTCTGCAATGGTAATCATTTGAATAATCCGTCTGTAATAACTACCTGTGATATTGAGCATAAGTAAAAGTTAATTAAGGATTGTCAAACAGTAAGAAATAAATTATAAGGAGATTTGGAATGATTAAATTAAACGGTGTAGAAATCAAACTTGACAAATATCCTGATGGGACATTCTTATTTAAGAATATCCCACCCATCGGAGGATGGTGTAGAGATAATATTGAATGGTTCTTTGAATCAATGGAAGAATTAACAGCAGTTGAATATATTACTAGATATTGTTGGGATCATAGAGTAGTGCCTAATTTATATATGCCTTATATCCCAGATGCACGTATGGATCGAGTCAAGCATGAGAACGAATTATTTACTTTAAAATATTTTGCTCAGACTATTAATTCATTACATTTTGGAAAAGTAGAAGTTTTAGATCCGCATTCTGATGTATCTGCCGCATTATTTAATAAAGTACATGTAGAATCCCCGAATCGAATGATTGAGGATGCTGTTAAGAAGATTGCGAGTAATAACCTTATGATGTTTTATCCGGATGCGGGATCCATGAAGCGATATTCTTCAGCAGTACATCTTCCATATGCTTTCGGTATTAAGAATAGAGATTGGGAGACCGGAGAGATTAAAGGTTTAGATTTATCTGGTGAAATTGATCAATTACCAGGTAAAGACATTCTTATTGTAGATGACATTTGCAGCAGAGGTGGTACTTTTTATTATAGTGCTAAAAAGCTGAAAGAGGCCGGTGTAGGTAAGATTTATCTTTATATTACTCATTGTGAGAATACTATTTATGAAGGAGAACTTCTGAAAAATAATGGATTGATTGAGAAGATTTATACGACAGATACGATTCTGACAAATCTGGAAAGTCCTAAGATTGAACTTGTTGAGAGGTTGAGATAATGAATATTGCATATAAAATATTTATATTATTTACAATGATTTTCTGCCACATTGTAGATGATTATTATTTACAAGGATGGTTGGCATCTGCAAAACAAAAATCATGGTGGGAAAAGAATGCACCAGGAAAATTATATAAATATGATTATTTAGCAGCGTTGTTTATGCATAGCTTTAGTTGGTCATTTATGATTATGTTACCACCAACGATTGCGCTTATGGTAATTGGTGGAATATGGAAACCTGTATTATTAATTGTCAATTTATTGATACATATGTTTGTAGACAATCTGAAAGCTAATGAAAAGAAAATTAATTTAATTCAAGATCAGATGATACACGTTGTCCAAGTTATTTTTACATGGTGGATTTTAATTGGAATATTATAAAAAGGTGATGTTTTATGAATAAAAGGACACGTAAAAAGTGGCTAAAGAAACAAGGATTATATGTAAATCCAAAAGAAACATTGGATCTGGATTGTAATATTGCAAAATTTGTGTTGCCAAGATTAAAATTATTCAAAAAATTAAATAATGGTTATCCAGGAATAGAAGGAATGGAAACAGAAGAGAAATGGGATGAAGCACTAGATAAAATGATTTGGTCTTTTGAGCAAGTTGCTAATGATTATGAGATATATGTGTCTATAAATTTTAAGGATTCCGATTGGAGAGATAAATGCAATGATCTGAATGATAAGATTCAAGAAGGATTAATGTTATTTGCAAAATGGTTTCAGTATTTAGGGTGGTGAAAAAATGAAAGAAATAAACAGTATAAGTAAATATGAAGTTAATAAAATTTAAAGGAGATTAAAGAATTATGAAGAAATCAGAACCAAAATTAATTTTAAATCTGCAAGTTGATAGTGAAGAACTCGATCAGAAAGTTAAACTTGCAATGGATAAATATATCGAAGATGTAATTGTAGGGAATCTCGATGATGAGATTGAAAAGATTGTAACTAAAAGAATTGGAGCATTGGTATCAGCAGATAGATGGAGTCCAAATCGAAGAATTAAAGATAAAACATTAGAGGAATATGTAAAAGAAGCGAATGATTAAGGAGAAAGGAGTAGTTGAGTGGGTAAAGAACACGAAAATTGGTATTGGGAGGTAGAAGAATTTCCCAATGCTTTAGTTGGTAAATTACATTTTACTCAGTTCTATGATGATGAAGTAATCCTGGAATGGCAACAAAACAATGACAAAAAAGATGATTTCTACTATATTTCAAAGTTGATGGAAGTAGAATATGATTCTATATACGTTCCTTCTGAAAGTCCCGATGAAGCGATGGAACAGTTTATTGATATGATTGAAGATCACATTCAAGGTCAAATTTTTTTCTATGAAGACATGTTGGAGAAATTTAAAGAAGAGAAATTATAAAGGAGATTGAATAAATGGCATGTGAGAAATATACAAACTGTGAATATTGCAGAAAAGATTATCATTGTCCATACGATCATATGGGAGATGGAAGTCCTTGGTGTAGAGAATTTCAATGTACAGTAGATAATTGTAAAAGATATGAGTGTATCTCATATGAAGAAGAATTATTCGAGATGAAAGGATATTGAAGGGAGAATAAATACATATGAAGTATAGTGCCAATATTACAATTCAAAATTTCATAGAACGACTGGTTGAGGTATTAAAATGCGAGAATACATATCAAAAACTAAATGGCATAAAGCTAGATATTCCGTTTTTGGTATCTGTATTATGGCAGGATTTAATGGATAACTACGAATGTTATAATGAGCTTTGTTCCGATTTAAGAGATTGTGATAATTATGATATTGTAATTGGAGAAGACAATTATTGTATCTGTAAAGTAAATGTATTTCTTTACAATGAAACCGAAAATGATAGTTGGCAATGTGTAGAAGAAGCAAATTTCAGATATGAAATTACATTCAGTTATGATGAGCGTAATTTAGGATATTGTGAATGCAAACCTAGTGATCCAGATTATAGAAAAGATAAACATTGTTGTGGTCATGGATGTGATTGGGAAGCTCCAAGTGTCGAAGTAAGAAAAAGCTTTCTTGTATCAAATCACTCATGGAGTGGAAATGAACATGATTATTGGGACTTTGAAGATAAGTTTTATGCAGATGATAAAGAAGAAAATAAAAAGAAGTTATTAGCAGAAAGAGAATGTAAGATTAGAAATCTTAAAGAAACTATTGAAAATGCTCAAAAAGAGCTAAAAGAATTAGAGAATTTATAGATAAAACTTTCGTTTCAAATGGAGAATATATAGATAGGAGATGAAAAATTATGAAACCGATTATTAGTCCTTGGTTGATTTATTTTGCTAGTATAGCAGATTCTTTGAAGATTCTTGCTGGATGTATTTTAGTATGCTGCATAATTGCGATATGTATAGCATTCATGGAGGGTGTATTAACTCATAAAAGTTTTATGAAGAAATGCGCGATAGTATCTGTCATCAGCGCAGTTGCTTTGGCTATTACTCCAAGTACAGAAACAATATACACAATGATGGTTGCAAATGAACTTACATCGGACAATGTTCAAGCAATTGGGAAAACCGGCAAGGATGTTATTGATTACATTACTGACCAGATTGACAAAGTTGTAAACGACAAAGAGGAGGATAAAAAATAATGGATACCTTAGCAATTCTGTTAAGCGATACTTACAAACAAGTACACCACAATATGTTTCCGAGAGGATTGACGAAGTTAGTCTCTTATTGGACTCCGAGAAGATCAATGTTAAAGGAGCAGGATCATATGGTTTTCTTCGGACTGCAGGCTTTTATTAAAGAATATCTTATTACATATTTTAAAAGAGATTTCTTTAAATTAAGCACTGATGAAGTTCAAGAACTTTATACAATTAGTATGGACATTCAGTTAGGAGAAGGAAATTACGATATTTCTCCAATCCTTAAACTTCACGAATTAGGGTATCTTCCGATTCAGATCCGTGCATTACCGGAAGGTACATTAGTGCCTATGGGAGTGCCATGCATTGAAATCACGAATACACATCCAGATTTTGCATGGGTTGTGCAGTGGATTGAGTGTATTCTGCAGGTTGAGCTTTGGAAGCCGTGTGCTCATGCAACAATTGGACATATGTACAGAGAACTGGCAAATTTCTACTATAAAAAGACCTGCGACGACATTTTAAGACCTGAAATGGCCTGCTCAGACTTTGGAATGCGTGGAATGTCCTGTATGGAAGAAGCAGAGAGATGCTCCGTTGCTTGGCTATTATCCTTTGATAAGACAAGTACGATCCCGGCAATTGATTATTTGGACAAATATTATTTCAATGACTGTAGCGTGAGTCATATTGGAATTGGTGCGATTTCTACCGAACATGCGGTCATGGCTTCAAATTATGCTGTGGACGGAGACGAAATTACATTTGTGAAAAGACTACTTACAGAATTATATCCGAATGCATCTTTCAGCATGGTATCTGATACATATGATTACTGGAACATGATTGACAATATTCTTCCAGCTTGCAAAAAAGAAATTATGCAGCACAATGGTAAGCTCTTGGTTCGTCCGGATTCTGGTGATATGGTAGAGATTTCAGTTAAGACTATCGAAAAACTCTGGAATACATTTGAAGGATCAGTAAATAGCAAAGGTTACAAAGTACTGGACCCTCATATTGGAATTATCTATGGTGATGGCTGTACTCTTAACAATGTAAAAAAGGTATGGGAAGAACTTGAGAAGAAAGGATTCGCTGCAAACAACATTGTATTTGGAGTTGGGGCTTTTTGTTTCTCGGCAGTTGTAGAACCTGATGGACGTATGGTCGTTGTAACCAGAGATATGTTCGGCATTGCTATGAAAGCTACATTTGGAGAAGTTAACGGACAACCGATTATGATTTACAAAGATCCAAAGACAGATGTAAGCCATTTAAAGAAATCTCATAAAGGATGTTGTCATGTATATTACGATGAAAATGGAGAATTAAGGTGCAGAGATGGATATGACAGCTTTGTTTATGATGGGGCATTAAAAACTGTATTTAAAGACGGTGAAATATATCATACAGAAATATTTAAAGAAATCAGAGACAGATTAAACGGAAGAAACAAAGATGAGTAAAATTACAGATTATTTATTAAAAGATGATGTGATTGTAGTAATGGATGTAGATGGAGTACTTGCTCCGTATGAGTTTTCTGAATTAAGTCATAGTATGACTGACGATGAATGGGACAGACTTGTAGCTTCCGGTGAGAATCCGTATAAAGATGTGCGTCCGATCAAATTAATGCAGGAGTTTATTCAGAAGAAAGGCGTGAATAAAGTATATACCTGTTCAAAGAGTCCTTTAAATGAAATTCCTGGTAAAAGAGCTTTTATAAAAGACAATTATGATCTGCCAGATGATAATATCTATTTCACTTTAGAAAAGACAGAAAAACTTACTGTGCTTCAAACGCTGCAACAAAAGCTCGGACTTAAGCCATCTCAGATTGCAATTGTAGAAGATACAGTTAAAACTTTGGATTATATTCGTGCACATAGCGATTTTGTAACTGTACATGTTTCATCATTTATGGAGTAGATATAGGGAGGTATTAAAAATGAGTTATTTTACTGATTCAGTTTCAGATCTTTGTCAGGGGATTATTGATAAAGTAGATACTTATGAAAAACGAATCAAATACTTAGAAGAAGAAAACAAAAAGCTCAAAGATGAGCATTATAAAGACTCTGAAATGCAGAGAATGAAAACAGAGTTGGAAAAAGCAAAAGATGATTTACATAGAGGATTTCCAATTTCTAAAGAAGAAGAGGAGAAAATCAAAGAGTGGCAGTTAAAACATGACGCTGAGAAACATGGTTTGAAAACTATGGAACAGAGATTGAGAGCTGGCGGATGTTGTGGCGGGAGATATACATATCAATTTGTTCCCACAAGCATTGGAACTATTGGAGAAGTGATTTGCTCCTGTGACGAGAAGTTTACATTTCAGGATTTATAGGAAAAGATTTATGATTAAAATTATTGAAGGTAACATTGTAGATGCACAGACCGATTATATAATTCATCAAGTTAATTGCCAAGGAGAAATGAATACTGGAGTTGCTAAAGCATTAAGAGATTATGACGAAGGTATTTATATACATTATAGAAACGTTTGTAAATTACGTGAGTTTAATCCAGAATTACTTCTTGGAACATATGACGAGTACTTTATCAGAAGGAAAAATCAAGAGATATTGTCCTTATTTGCACAAGACAAGTATGGATATGATGGAAAACAGTATACTGATGTTAAAGCTTTTCGAGAAGGATTAAATTTTATTCGACAACAAATACCTGTTTATTGGTTTGATGCTGATAACAGACCTCACAAGACAACCATTGCACTCCCATATAAAATAGGCTGCGGAAGAGGAGGAGCAGACTGGGAAGTGGTTTATAAGATTATAGAAGAAGAATTAAGTAGTTTTGAAGTAGAACTGTGGAAATTGGAGGAGCAGAATGTTTAATGTAGAAAAAGCAACAAATGATTGTATTCAGTGGATTAGAGATTGGAGAGAAGAGAATGGTCCTGGATGTAATCTCATAGTAGGTATTTCCGGTGGCGTTGACTCTTTAGTAGCTGCTGAGCTATGTGTGGAAGCCGTTGGAGCTGACAAAGTTCTCGGAGTAATCATGCCGAACTATAAACAGGATGATATTGATGTGGCTTATGATATTTGCCAGCATGTATTAAACATTGATTATCTTACTATTAATATTGGATCAGCTTATGATGATATTATTGATCAAATTGATGCTGCATTTAATGTAACAGATCAGACATTAATTAATCTCGCTCCTAGACTAAGAATGACCACTCTATACGGGGTGTCACAGTCACACAATGGAAGAGTGGTTAATACATGTAACCTCAGTGAGGATTACATTGGATATGCCACTAGATATGGAGACGCAGCTGGAGATTTTGCTCCATTGGCACAGTTTACAAAGGGAGAGGTAAAAAGAATCGGGCATTATTTAGGATTGCCTAAAAATTATGTAGAGAAGACCCCGTCGGATGGTTTATGTGGTAAATCAGACGAAGATAACTTTGGATTCACCTATGCAGTATTAGATAAATACATCCGTACAGGAGTGTGTGACGATCCAGAAGTAAAAAGACGGATTGATCGTTTACATGAGAAGAATGAGTTTAAACTGAAACCAATGCAGTATTTTAATTATAAAGAGGAGAAAACAGATATGAATATGTCACCAGATGAGATTTTAAAAGCACTTGAAAAAGCAGTAGCGAAAAAAGAAAAAGAGCATACTATTGGAGAAGAGCTTAGAAGCTGTGAGCGTCAGATTAAAGATGCTTTAGGCATTGATGTATATATTGTACCTAAAAATAAAACTGATAAACAGGTTTGTAAAACACTTTCAAAAGATGATATCACATTTGTAGGAAGAACAAAAGATATTGCTACAGGAAAAATTAGAACTACTGTAGGATTTAAAGATGGTACACAGACTTCTGTAGTCTTAAATGATTGGGAAGATGAAGATGATACTGAAAAAGCCATTATGTGGTGTTTGCTTAAGAAGTGTTTCAAATCAAAAAGAAGCTTAGAAAAAGTAATTTATTCAATGGAGGACATGTAATATGAGATCAAAGAATTCCTGGAACAAAGAGTATGAGACAAAAGTAGATAAAAACGGAAAGAAACATACTAGAATGGTTAAACATGGGATGAAGCAGTCTAAGAAATCACTTGCTTTTTCTAAACATGTAAATAAAATGAAAACTGATAAACCTAAGTGGAATAAGAAATCTAGTGGCGAGAGCCACTAGAAAGGAGGACTCATGAAAATACGGAAAGGATTTGTTACTAATTCAAGCTCTAGCAGTTTCATTATTTGCTTTGCAAGGATTGCTGACAAAGAAAAAGCTCAGAAGATAATTGATCAGTTCAATCTTGATGTATTAGATGTTACTGGTGTAAATGATGAAAGAAACTGGTCTGGTGAGCTTGGTGCTAGTTGGTGCGGAGCGGTCATTTATGGGGTTGATGACATTTTAGAAAAGCACCCTGATGGAGAATATATCGTAATTGAGGACAGGAACGATGCTTATTATGATGAATGGGGTGATGCTGTATATGATTATGATTTCTCTATGAATGAAGCAATAGATGCTATTACGGAAGTAAATGGATTTGCTGATATAAAAGTTGCTGAAGGAGAAGGGAGAGATGGTTAATGAAAATAAGAAGAGGATTTGTTACTAATAGTTCGTCTTCAAGTTATATCATTGCAAAAAAGAAAGATGCAACATTGACAGACATTAAAAATTCACTGTTGGAAGTAAGAGATAACGCTAAATCTTTTTTGATTGAGCAACATAAATGGATTGATCTTGAGCCGGATGTAGAAGAGTCAATAAGAAAAGAAGATTATGATAAGGCTGTGGATGCGTTTTTAGAACACACAGCAGATTATTTATACGGTAACTTTAATGATGGAACATTGGGCGATTGGGAAGTTGGATCGGATGAGTTCTGGGGTGACAGTGGCAACCCATATGAAAATTTTATTTTAGATTCTGCATGGCTTATTGGTGATAACAACTTACAGATTATCTGAGGTGTAAACATGGAAATAAAAGCAAAGGAAATAATTGTAGATGGCAACACATCTTATAAGTATTATAAACCAAAGTTCTGTTGTAAGGCATTGGAAGAAAATCCTAGGATAATTATTTCTAATGAATATCCTGATGCCTACTTATGTAGAACTTGTGAAACTATAGAATGCCATGGTTGTGACTATAAAACTGATGAAACTTTTGGAATTTTCTTTTACATAAGCGAAGAAGTCCAAGACTGGGAAGATACATGGCCTGAAGACTATTATTACCCTCTTAAATTCTGTCCATTTTGCGGAGAACCAATTGAAGTTGATGTCATAGAAACCATTGATAAAACAGAAGAAGCAGAAAAGGTATCTGAGGTTGCAACGAAGCTACGAAAACAGTTATGGGCATGCGATAGCAAGAAAAAGTGTGTAGAGTTAGAAAAAGAGATAAGGAACTTAGACGATATAGTAAATTATTATTATTCAACAGGAGAAATTGATGAAAATAGAGAAAATCAAAAAGTTATTGAAAAGTAAACACTATGATTTCTTAAGAGTGAATGAGCACCTGGGGAGTAGCATAATTCTATTAGGCTTAGGTGGGTCTCATGCTTATGGTACAGATACAGAAAACTCTGATCTGGATATTAGGGGTTGTGCTTTAAATAAAAGAGAAGAAATCCTGATTCCTACACATAATTTTGATCAGGTAACGGAAGAAGCAACAGATACAACAATCTATTCTTTTAATAAATTGATAACTCTATTGTCAAACTGCAACCCAAACACAATTGAGCTGATAGGATTGAAGCCAGAACATTATCTTTATATTCATCCAATTGGTCAAGAACTTCTTGATAATGCTGAAATGTTTTTATCTAAGAAAGCGATCTATTCTTTTGGAGGCTATGCTACAAGCCAGCTAAGAAGGCTCGATAATAAATCTGCCAGGAAATTGGGACAAGAAGAAAGAATGCAGCATGTTCTTAATAGTATTATGAATGCTTTTTATACTTTCCCTGAAAAGTATTTCAATTTTCCAGAAGATGCAATAAAGCTTTATGTAGATAAAGGTATTCAGGAAGATTATGAAACAGAAGTATTTATGGATATCCAGTTGAAGCATTACCCTTTGAATGATTATCAGGGGATGTGGGCCGAAATGAAAAACATTGTTAGGGATTATTCCAAAATTGGGAAGAGAAATAAGCATGCCATAGAACATAATAAGTTAGGAAAGCATATGTGCCATTTAGTGAGATTGTATCTTATGTGTTTTGATATTCTTGAAAAAGGCAAAATTATTACATATAGAGAAGATGATCATGAGCTTCTTATGGCTCTACGTAATGGAGAATATTTGGATGCAAACAGTCAGCCTATCCCAGAATTTTTTGAAATGATAAACGAGTTAGAGAAAAGACTTGAGTATGATTCAAAGAATACCTCATTGCCTGATAAACCAAATTATAAAGCTATAGAAGAATTTGTAATGTCTGTCAATGAAAGAATTGTATTAGGAGAGATTTAAGAATGAATTTTAATGGATTAAAAAGTAGCGAAGTAGAGGTTAGTAGGACTACATATGGAAGTAATAAGCTTCCGGAACCTGAATTGAAAAAATGGTATCATTTTGCTAAGGAAGCATTAACTGAACCAATTACTATGATTCTAATAATAATTGCTTTATTCCAGTTAGTTTTAGGAGCTATGGGAGTAATGTCTCTTTCTGAACCTGTAATGATTATAGTGGTTTTAGCTATTGTTACTGGGATTGCTATTAAGACAGGTCTAGGCGTACAGAAATCTGCAGCAGAGCTAAGAGCAAAAACGGCAGTTAGATATTGTGATGTTGTCCGAGATGGAAGCGTGCAGACAATTAATAAAGATGATCTGGTAGTAGGTGATTTAGTTCTATTGAGAACTGGACAAGAGATTTTTGCAGATGGATTTATTGTTGATGGAGAAATTTCTGTTAATAACGCCGCTATCAATGGAGAGACAAAAGAATGTAGAAAAATTCCTAGTGCTAATTATAAGCATGTTAAAACAACATCAACTACTGCATATACGGATCAGTGTTCTCTCTTTGCAGGAACAGTTATCATGTCTGGTGAAGGAAAAATGATTGTTACAGATGTTGGTGTTAATACAGTTAATGGTGATACTCTTGTCAAAATGCAGACTTTAGAGCCTCCTAAGACAGCTCTTGATATTGCTCTGGATCATTTGTGTGATTTTATTTCAAAATGGGGAACAATTGCGGCAGCATTAGCATTTGTAATTATGACAATTACAGGTATCTTAAATGCTGGAAGCTTAAGTCAGTATTTCTCAGGAAGTATTCTTGAAAGTATTCAGAAGGTAGCACAGAATGTCTCAAATGCATTGACAATTATTGTTGCGGCTGTACCGGAAGGTCTGCCACTCATTGTAAAACTTGTAACTAAACAGAATGTATCGACAATGGAAAAATTCAATATTCTTGCGAAGAATACTGGTAAAATTCCTGAATTGGCGTATGTTAATTTAATTTGTACGGATAAGACAGGAACTCTCACAACAGGTGAAATGACTTCTACAGTTATGATTAATGGTAACTGTCAGGATATTTTTAATAAGGAAAGTTCGCTCAACGAGCTAATTGATTTAAACATTTGTATGAATAATAGTGCAGTGTTTGATTCTAATGGGAATATCACTGGTGGGAATTCAATTGATCGAGCAGTGCTTGATATGCTTTCTCCTGAAGACGCACAAAAAATACAGAATAAAGCTATCATGAAGAAACGCGTTCCATTTAGTAGTGAAAATAAATTCTCTGCAGTTACTTTAAATAATGGAGCAAATGATTTTACTGTTTATAAAGGCGCACCAGAGAAATTAATTGAGAAGTGTAAATTTTATCTTGATAATGATGGCATTGTAACTGAGCTGACAGAAGAAAAAAGAAAAGCTTTAAAGAGCCATATTAAGGGATTAACAGAGAAGGCAATGAGATGTATTGCATTGACTATCTCAGATAAAACTGATGATGGTCTCCCCGATGAAATGAATCTCCTTGGAATCATTGGAGTTGTTGACCCGGTTAGGAATGAAGTTCCAGAAGCAGTAAAAATTGCTCATAAAGCTGGAATTCAGGTAATTGAAATTACTGGTGACTGTATGGAAACTGCTAAGGCTGTTGCTATGGAAGCTGGCATTTATAAGCCTGGAGACTTAGCAGTTACCAATGATGAGTTTGAGGCAATGTCAGATGTAAAAGTAAAAGAAATTATTCCACAGTTAAGAGTAATCTCCAGATGTTCACCAAATACAAAGCTTCGTCTTGTAACATTAGCACAAGAAATTGGGATGTCTGTTGCTATGACCGGTGACGGTGTGAACGATGCGCCTGCACTAAAGAAAGCAGATGTAGGTTTTGGAATGCAGGATGGATCTGATGTAGCAAAAGAAGCAGCAGATATTGTGTTAACAGATAATAATTTTGCAAGTGTAGTAAAAGCAGTCGAGCTCGGTAGAACATTTATGCATAACATTATGATGTTCCTTGAATTCCAGCTACCTATCAATATTTCATTGTTGATCTTAAGTATGGTATTTCCAATTATTTCTGGTGGCTCTGCTCTATTAGCAGCAGTTCAGATCCTTATTGTAAATATCATCATGGATTCACTTAACTCATTAAGCTTTGGTGGAGAACCGCCAAAAGAAGAATATATGAATGAAGAGCCTATCATGAAAGGATCCGGATTATTTATCCGTGGAGCGAAAGGGAGAATTGCATTAAGTTCAATTGTATTTATTGCTTTATTTGGTGTAATTACATTTGGTCCAGTTGGAAATATGTTTGCAACAAAACTTTCGGCTATGACAGCGAGATTCGCTTTATTGTGTCTAATGGCAGTATTTAATGGATTCACTATTAGAACAGATAGTATAAATCTTTTCAAAGGAATTAAAAATAACAAATTATTTATGTATATCGCATTGGGTATTTTTGCAATGACTGTAGTTTTGTGTAACTTTGTAGGAAATCTAGTACAGACAACTCCAATGGATGTTAAACAGTGGATTGTAGTCCTTATGACAGCATTTATGGTTGTGCCTGTAGATTGGATTAGAAAAGCAATTTGTAAGAAAGGAAGTAACTAAAATGGGATTTTTGGGAAAACTATTCGGAAAAAAAGATGAGGAAGCAGCAGTAGAGTTATCTTCTGCTGTAACTCAGCAACCTGTATATGAAGAAAAGTTACAGACAATTGATATGTCTAAGCACAATGAAAATCTTGGCAAAGTACTTATTGATATGTCTAAGGGAAGCAAGATTGATATGACAAAACATACGGCTAGAGTAGCTCTTGCAATGGATTATTCAGGAAGTATGGATTGGTTGTATGATAATGGATCTGTACAGGAAACCATTTCTCGTTTGTTGCCTATTGCTCTAAGATTTGACGATAATGGAGAACTTGAGAGTTGGCTGTTCTCAAATGGAGCAGAGCGCTTAAAAGCTGCTAACGCTGATAATTATAGTAGCTATGTTAAAAATGTTATGAAAAAAGCTCATATGTATATGGGTGGTACTAATTATGCTCCTGTATTGAAAGAAATGGTTACATATTATAAAGATATCGAGCCAAGTGAGATTCCAGCATTTATCATCTTTATTACAGATGGTGAGAACAGTGATACTTTTGCCACCAATGCAGCTATTAAAGAGCTTTCAGAGTACAACATCTTCGTGCAGTTCATAGGAATTGGAGATGAAGATTTTGACTATTTGAAATCTCTTGATGATATGAAAGGTAGAAAACATGACAACACCGGTTTTACAGCAGTAAAAGACATGAATAAAATGTCTGATGAACAGTTATATACAGAGATTCTTCGTTAGTATAAAGACTGGCTGAATAATAAATAAAAAGGAGATAAAGAGATATGGCAGTAATCAACATGAGTAAAAACCAGAAAATTAGTATGGTAAAAGAGGATGGTACAGGTATTAAGAACTTCTTCATTGGAGTCAATTGGGATCAGAACCGTTATGCTGGTGAAGCAGATATTGACTTTGATATCAATGGATTTTTAACAGATTCAAGTCGCAAAGTAGTATACCCAGAAGATTTAGTAAACTATAAAACCTATGAAGATGGCTCTGCATATCCTTGGGTAGATTATTCAGGAGACAATAAAACTGGTGACGATTCTCAGGGAATGATTTTCAATGGAAAGCATTATGACGAATATTTCATTGTGCATGCTGATACTTTCCCGAAAGATAAAACAGAATTTACTATCTGCTTAACAATTTTTAGGGCCTTACAGCGTATGCAGAATTTTGGAATGGTCTCCAATGCAATTATGACAATTTGTGATTACGACAATCCAGATGGTGATAAGTATGAATATGATCTGTCTGAGAATGAAAACTTTGAAAAATTGAATGCAGTAGAAATGGGTAAATTATACCGTTACGGAGATGGATTCAAATTCCAGGCATTAGGTTCCGGTTATGTAGGAGGTATGACAGAACTGTTTAAAAACTTTGGGCTTGATATTGATGAGGGGAGAGACTAATGAATATTACAGCTGGAGCAATTATTATAATTGTTATTTTAGTACTCGTAGGACTTTGTTTCTTTTTTAATAGTAAAATTGGAAAGAGAGTAAGGATAAGAGCATCTGGCACGGCAAACGAAGCTATTCAGAAAGATGCGTCTACACCTGAAGGAGCTAAAGCATATTATAATGCCGCTATTGAGAAGAAAGAAGATGAACTTCAGCAGGAAAATGTAAGATATCAGCAGATGCTTGGTAAGATTTCTAATTATGAAGATGATTTGTTCCATTTGAAGAAAGATGCCATGAAAGCAGATGTAAATGTAAATGCTTGTGTGGATCGAGGAGATGACGAAGCGGCAAAAGTCTACTTAAAAGAACAACAGGAACTTAATGATAAAATTGATTTTATTAAAAATACATTAAAAGAATGGAAAGAGAATGCTGATGTGCAGAAAGAAAAAGTAGAAGTACTACAGCAACAGCTTAATGATTTAAAAGCAGAAAAAGAGAGTGCAGTTTTAACTCTGGAAACAGCTCAGGCATCAAAAGCTTTTAATGTAACACCGGGAGTATCTTCTAGTGAAGAGGAAAAGATGCTAGAGAAAGTGCGTGACGGAGTTAAAAAGCAAAAAGAGGCTGCTGATGGAGCTAGAATCGCTTATGAAAGTTCTACTACTGTACAAAAACAGCGTTTGGATAAGAAAATGAAAGATGATGAAATTGATAAAAAGTTGCAGGAATTAAAGGCAAAGAAAGGCAAATAAAATGATAATGTTGAATATAGGCGTGTTTGCGGTATGCTTATTAACCTGTTTTTTAGTTGGGTTCTTTGTAGGGAAGAGAAAATAAGTGTAGTAACAAAAGGTTAAGGTGAGGTTCAATTCCTCACCTACACTTAAGGAGGTTAAACAATGAAATAAAATATGGAGGTGGTATTACGCAAAGAGGAAAAAGGATATTAAATAAACCAATTGATGATGCATGTGAGAAAGAAATTTTGATACCAACAAAAAGAGTGATCACTGTAGAAGCTGAGTATGACTTGACTGATCCTGAATTGATTGGAGTAAAAATAACTGACAGAGACATAGTAGAAGAATTGGTAAAAAATGAACTTATCACATCTTTTGAACAAAATGATGGATTCGTAAATTTAACAGTAACTTGTAGTGATTATTAAGGTGAGAGATGAAAAATAAAGATAGAGTACAATATACACTTAAGCACAAAAAAGCATTCCGCAAAGTAGAAAAACAGTTATTGGGGTATAACACAATAAGAAGTTTATTCCATGATCTGGACAAATTGTTTTTATATCCATTCTTCGATTATAAACAAGTACATAACTGGCATAGACATCATAGCAGACATCATCTGAGAGCCAGAACGCATAATGATTATGTTCAGATGGCAATTGATTGGGAATGTGCAAGGCTAACTAAACCAGATAAGCCGTTAAATGCCAGAGAAACTTTGGAAAAGATTCATCCAGAATTAAAAGAAAAAATGCTTTCTGTATTAATGGAGCTAGGATTATGAAAAATTTCGAAATTACTTTCCATACGTTTGATAACCAGCCACATATTTTTTTCGGTAAAAATGCCATGATAACTTCTGAATTTACAGGTAAAAATTGGGGTGCAAGAGATCAGAATTTAATAAATCGAAAAAATAGAATTAAATTATAGAAAGGAATGAAAAAATGATTAATAGTTTCACTGGAGATTATTACTTTTTAAGTAACTTTTATATGGCCCCGGTAAGTTATAACGGATGGGACTATACAAATAATGAAGCAGCTTTTCAAGCACAGAAAACAAAAAATCGTAGACTAAAATTTCAGTTATTCTCTCAAGCTAGCCCATCAGAAGCAAAGGCAGCAGGTAGAAAGATTGATTTGAGATCAGATTGGGAAGAAGTGAAAGATAAAGTAATGTATGAAATCGTACTGGCTAAATTCACTCAGAATCCAGACCTTAAGGAAAAATTACTTGCCACAGGTGACGAGTCCCTAGAAGAAGGTAATACTTGGGGAGATACCATTTGGGGAACTGTAGACGGAGTTGGAGAAAATAGGCTTGGGAAGATACTTATGAGAGTGAGAGATGAATTAAATGAAGCTTAATAAATTTTTTATCATTCTTGATGCTATTTTTATAGCAATATCATTGGTAGATCTTATTACTTATAAAAATTTACTTAGTTTAATGCTGGTAGCCTTTTTCACTTGGACATTTATAAACGATATTAAAGAACATAAAGGAGACAAATAACATGGTAAAAACATTAAAAGAAACAACAGAAATGATGGTTAGCCCAGATTATAACGAGAGATTCAAAGCTGAATATTACCAGTTAATGCTTAGATTCAGAGGTTTGCAGTCTATACTTTTTAAATGGGACAATGGAAGTCTTAGTTTTGAGCCAACATGCCCAAGAAGCATTTATAATATTCAGATTGATGCTATGGCAAATTATTTAGCTATTTTAGAAGCTAGAGCTGTTATGGAAGGTATTGAATTATAAAGGAGAGAGCATGAATCCAGTATTTGTATTTTTAGTATTGGTTGGAGCAGTAATTTTATGGTTTCTATTATCTGCACTGTTTTATCCATTTGGGAGATTCTTACATAGGATCTGGAAAGATGCAGCAGATGAAATAAATAGAGAAGATCAAAACAAGGAGAAGAAAGATTAATGAAAAAAGGATTTTTAGGTAGTATTGGATTAGCAGTAATTATTGTAGCAGGATTAATTTGCGTAGCAAAGTGTAGCGTAAGAGTACCAGCAGGTTATGTAGCCGTAGAATACAAGATGAATGGTGGAATTTCAAACGACACTCTTTCACAGGGATGGCATTTAATTTCACCCACAGTAAAAACATCTTTGTATTCAATTGGTATTGAGCAGTCATATCTTACATCAGAAGATAAAGGTGATTCACCAAAGGATGAGAGTTTTAAAACGCCTACCGCTGATGGAAAGCAACTTCTTGTAGATCTTGAATTCTCATATAAATTCGACCAGGATCAAGTTGCTGATGTATTTACAAGATTTAAAGGTCAGTCTGGCGAAAGTGTAAAGAATACTTTTATTAAGCCAAAAATGAAAGCATGGACACAGGAAGTAACTGCTAAGTATCCAGTTACAGATGTATTTGGTGATAAGCGTCAGGAACTGAACGAAGCTCTTGATACATATCTGAAAAAGAAATTTGAGCCATATGGAATCATCATTGATACTGTAAACTTTACTTCAATTTCTACAGATGATGAAACTCAGGCTGCTATTCAGAAGAAAGTAAATGCACAGCAGGAACTGGAACTTGCAAATATTGAAGCTAAGACTGCAAAGGTACAGGCAGATAAAGATAAGGAAGTTGCTCTCATCGCAGCGGAGCAGGATAAAGAGAAAGCCGCTATTGAAGCTGAACAGGCGAAAATCACTGCGGAAGGTAAAGCTGAAGCTACAAGAATTAAAGCGGATGCTGAAGCAGAAGCAAATAAAAAGATCGCTGAGTCACTTACTCCAGAACTTATTGAGAAACAGAAGATTGATAAGTGGAATGGTGATGTGCCGAAGGTACAAGGTGGAAATGCTGCAACAATTGTTGACGCAGGAGAATTAACATCAGGCAATGTAGCAACTGTTGAAAATAAATAATTAATAATGAGGGTAACGTATAGTGAGAACTGTGGACATATACCACACTGACGGTAGCGTAGGGATTTTGCGTCAGTAATAAAGAGGTGGCTGCGTAAGGTGAGGATAACGTTAACAACTACGAATTGTAATGTTGGGCCAAAGCAAGTAAGTATAGTTATGATATCTGCTACCATAGGTAACACCTCCTTCAAAAATAATGTGTGATACAATCCCATATCACATTACCCATTCAGAAGATCCTCACCCGGTACAGACCTGGGATCAATAGTATTGTACTTTAGGTGAGGTGGTTTGTCAATATAAAGGAGGAGACAATGGTAAAAACTACGATTACGGAAACTACTAAGAAATATGATAAAGAAGGCCATCTTATTGAGGAGACGACCAGAACTGAAACTACTGAGGATAATACTATAACATATGGTTCTTATCCTTATGGAACTTCTTATCCTTATGGAACTCAGAAAGATTGGACCTTAACTACAAATGTAGGAGAGAGTTTATGAAAAAGAAAGTATTAAGTATTTTAGGAGTTTTATTGATAAGTATTTCAACATTAACTGGTTGCGCTAAATGCATTGATAAAAAAGAGGAAAGCGTGAAGGTCACAGTTGTAAATGAATATTATAAACCTAAAGAAACCCGTTTTACAGGTATGGTTAATCATGTTCCGCAATTTCGAACTGATTATGCTGAATATGAAATTACGGTAAATTATAACGGAACTGAATATTCACTTAGTGATGAAAGTACATATCGTAAATATCATGGAAGAATAGGGCAAACAGTGTCTGCCGTATTGATTACAAAAACATACGATAATGGCAAGGTAAAACAATGGATTGATAGTTTAGGAGGAATTAAGTGATTAAGCAAACCATGGGATGGATTTCTGCTATATGTGGAGTAATTGGAGCTATATGTAGTGGTTGGAAGTTAATGCTTTTGCCAGTAGTAACAATATTAAACATGATTGCAGATAAAAAATTAAACCTGTGTATTTTACTAATTTCAATTATGAAAATGTTCTTTGCGATACCTATAGCATATTTCATGATTCTTGTAGGATTTTCATTTGCTACATATTGTTGGAGGTGGTGGAAATAATTTGGATTACGGGTGATACACATGGGGGTTGGATCCATAGATTAAATATGGACTCGTTCCCGGAACAAAGAGAGATGACTAAAGAAGATTATGTAATTGTTCTTGGAGATTTTGGGATATGGAGAGATTCACCTCAGCAAAGGTGGTATCTGAATTGGCTTGAAGAGAGAAACTTTACTACACTCTTTATTGACGGAAACCATGAGAATTACGATATATTAGATGCTTATCCGGTAGAAGAATGGCATGGTGGTAAGGTACATTTTATTAAGCCATCAGTAATTCATCTTATGAGAGGACAAGTATTTGATATAGACGATTTAAAATTTTTTACTTTTGGCGGAGCTGCCAGTCATGATATTTCAGATGGAGTATTAGAGATTGACGATCCAAGAGTAAAGGAATGGAGAGATGATCCAGATAAGATGTACCGAATCAATCATACTTCATGGTGGGAGAGAGAAATGCCAGATGAAGAAGAGATGGATGAAGGTATAAAGAACCTGGCAGAACATGACAATAAAGTAGATTTTATCCTGACACATTGTACAGCTTCTTCTACAGCAGCATTATTATCACATGGATTATATAAACCGGATAAGCTAACTGATTATTTGGAAGAGATCAGATGTAATGTTGACTATGGACGTTGGCTGTGTGGGCATTACCATGATAGTAAAGCTATAACAGCAAAGGATTATGTCTTATATGAACAGATTGTAAGGATTGCATAATGGCAGAGCTTACAGAAAACGCTAAAAATTATATTGAATGTCTAAAAGACATATTACATAGAAAATATCTATTGTCAGGTAAGAAAGCTTTAGATATGATTACAACTTCTTATATTATGGAGTCTCTTATTGATTACCCAGAAGAGACATTACATGATGATATTGAAGCACATGCAGATAATATTTATGAAGATTGGGTAGGTGAGCTATGAAAACATTTTTATCAATTTTAAATATTCTATGCTGGGGTATTCTAGGAGCTTATTGTTCATCAATAGGGATACATGGAACAAGATTTTATATAATATTACTAATTGTTGGCGTTATTGATATACTTAGTGTTGTGGTGAGTAGTTTATGAATTATTATATTTCAGACTTACATATCGGTCACACGAATGCATTGGCATTCGATGCTAGACCATTTAAGACAATAGAAGAGAACGATGAAACTATTAAAAATAATTGGAATTCAGTAGTTGGCTTAGATGATGATGTTTATCTTTTGGGAGATATTAGTTGGTATGGCTCAACTAAAACATTGGAGTATTATAGTCAGTTAAATGGTAGGATTCATTTAATAAAAGGAAATCATGATAATAAGATTCTGAAAAACAAAGATTTACAGAATTTATTTGTAGAAATAGTTGATTATAAAGAACTATACCTTAATCCAAAAGAGAGTATTATTCTTTGTCATTATCCGATTCCTTGTTTTAAGAATCATTACTATGGTTGGTATCATTTATATGGACATGTACATACAGGTTTTGAAAACAATATGATGCAAAGAACAAAGTATGAAATGGAAAATCTATATAATACACCATGTAAAATGTATAATGTCGGAGCAATGCTGCTGAATTATACTCCTAGAACTTTAGAAGAAATAACAGGAGGAGCTACGTGTTTATAACTAGAAAAAAGATGAAAAAGAAAATTATTGATACATATAACAAAGGATTCCATATAGGAAAACTTTATGGTGTTACTAAAATATATAACGAAGTAAAAGGAGGCAACACAGATGTAATTGATCTGTGCAAGAGAATTATGAGTGAGAAAGAGGTATTCAATACTTAATGTATTGTGCTTACATTACTGAGCTTAAGCAACTTCGTAAACACAGCAATGCTGATAGGCTCCAGCTTGGTACCGTTTTTGGAAATACGGTTATTGTTGATTTAAGTTATTACGAAGGGCAGAAAGTTGTATTTTTCCCGGTTGATGGTCAGCTAGGAGAAGAATTTGCAAAAGAAAACAATTTACTGCGTATTAAAAATGAAGATGGAACAACTACAGGTGGATATCTTGATCCTGTAAAACGAAACATTAAAGCTATGAGACTGCGAGGTGAAAAATCAGAAGGATTGGTTTTACCAGTAGAATCTCTTAGTAAATGGACTGATATAAATAAATTATCTTTAGGAGATCAAATTACTGTACTTGATGGGACAGTTATCTGTAAAAAATATATTCCAAGATCAAATCATAAAAAATCTAACAATGGTCCGAAAGTAAAAACTCCAAATTTAAAAAACAAATTTCCTTATTTTAAAGAACATGCTGATACAGAACAGTTAGCATATAACTTAAATGCCTTTAAACCAGGAGATACTTGTTACATTACTTTGAAAATGCATGGCACATCTGGTCGAACAGCAAATGCAATAGAAGTAACTACTAAGAAAAAGACTCTACTACAGAAACTTTTTTGTAGACCGGCTCCTGTTATCAAAGAATGGAAAATAGTTACTGGAACAAGAAGAGTTGTACTCAATACATTTGAAGGCGGTTACTATGGGAATGATAAATTTAGACAAAAATATCATGACTACTTTATTGACAGACTGCCAAAAGGAATGGAAGTGTTTTATGAAATCGTAGGGTGGGTTGATGGTACAGAGCAGACCATTATGGGAACCTGTTCCAACACTAAAATTAAAGATAAAGAAGTTAAGAAGCTTTACGGTGGTGAAACAGTGTTCTCTTATGGGTGTACTCCTGGTACTTCTGATATTTATGTTTATAGAATGACTATGACCAATGAAGATGGGATTATTACAGAGATTCCATGGGAAGAAGTAAAGAATTGGTGTGATCGTTTAGGAGTTAAACATGTACCTGAATTTGATAAATTCCTGTTTACTACTAAAGAAGATCTTATGGAGCGTGTAGAAAAATACTATGATGGGCCTGATCCAATAGGGGCGACACATGTTAGAGAAGGTGTAGTTGTAAGAATTGATAATAGAAGTAGCTTTAAGGCTTATAAACACAAGAATTTCACTTTCAAGGTCCTTGAAGGATTGATAAAAGATTCCTCTGATACACCGGATATGGAAGAGGCACAAGAAATTATTGAGGAGGAAACTGTATGACATTAGCAGAGAGATTTTTTAAGGAAGAATTAGAAGTATTTGAAAATGATGATATTCAAGAATTTTGTATTGAATTACTAGATACTGCGCCTACATATTTCTGGCAAGTGTCTGCTTCAAGTACTAACAAGTATCACCCTGATTATACAGTTGGTTTTATGGGACTTGCTAAACATGTAAAAGGAGCAACTAGATTCTTAAATCATATGCTGTCAATTGATTGTATCAAGAGTCAGTTTACATCAAGAGAAAGAGATATGCTACGAACAGCTATTATGAACCATGATGATGAAAAACTTGGGCGTAATGGCAGTCAATATACTCTTTTTAAACACCCGTTACTTATAGCTGAGAGAATAAAATCCTATAAAGGATTTGAATGGTTGCCAGATGAAGAATTGGATTATATTGCAGACTGTTGCGCCTCACATATGGGTGAATGGAACACAGATAAAAGAAGTAAAGATGAGCTGCCATTACCAGAAACAAAAGGTCAGATGATAGTTCACTTAGCAGATTATTTAGCATCAAGAAAAGATTTAACAGTGTCTTTTGATGAAACTGAAGTAGATGAACTGATGAAAGAATTCAAACCTACGCCAGAAACATATCTTATGCCATTCGGCAAATATAAAGGAGAGCCACTCTCTGAAATTCCAGATAGTTATTTAGGATGGTTGAATGATCAGAATCCATCAGAACCTCTGAAAACATTACTTGCTGAAGCCTTAGGTATTAGCGGAAGCATCTTTGAAGAGGAGGCATGAGATGGAAACACGAACAACATTATGCCAGTGCACTCGTTGTGCTTCAGTATTTGAATGGAATGAAAGAAAAAATAATAGATGCCCAGAATGCAAAGGCATATATACAGTTATTAGATTCGCTAACCCGTCAGATGAAGAATATTTAGATAGAGTTAGCATGAGATTTAGTGAATAAGTCGTTCAATCATGAACGCTTATCAATATACCAAACAATATTATTTATAAGAGGAGACATTATTTATGAGTGAAAAAACAAATTTAAGACAGGCAGACACAAAAGTAGAAGTAGTTGGTATTGTAAGCGAAAATACACTGGAAGAATCAGTAAGAGATGGTAAAAAAGTCATTAGTGGTGACATTACAGTGCAGACAGGAGACATTAACTTTGTAACATTTAGAGTATATGTGAATGAAAAGAAAAATGACGGTACAGATAATGGCTGTTATGCAGGCATTGAAACTGTAATGAGAGAATATCAGTCTATTGCTAAAGTTGGTAAAGATGCAGCTACAAGAGTAACTGTTACAAATGGTCAGATCAGACCTCGCTCTTATGTCGGAAAAGACAAACAGGTGCATGTAGGTGTCTCCTACCAGACAATGTTTTTTAATCGTTATGATGGAGATCCAGAGAAATTTGAGCCTCGTGCTTGGTTTGAAGTAGAAATGGCAATTGCTTCTATTACACCAGAACTTTATACATCTGGTGAGAATAAAGGTGAAGAGACAGGTCGTGCTATCGTAAAAGGATGGGTTCCTACTTATTCAGGAATTGAACCAATGACTTTAGTTGCTCCAGCAGAAGATGGAATTGCAGAAGCAATTTTAGATGATTATACACCAAATCAGACTGTTAAGTTCTATGGTGATATTGTAAATAGTCGTGCAGAAATCACAAAAGAAATTCCTGTAAAAATTGGTAAACCAAGATTTGAGAAGAAAACTATCTATAAAAATGAGATGATTATTACAAATGCTTCTGATGCTTACGGCGAAGATAGTGAAACACCAACTCCAGAACCATATGACATTGGTGCAATTTCTCAGGCAATTACTGATAGAGAAGTTCGCTTAGAGGAAGAGAAAGCAAAAGCTAAACAGCCGGAGACAGCAACCTCTGCTGCAACAACTAAAGCTAGACCAAAACTTCCTAATTTTTAATCTATAAACAAGTTTATAAAAATATAAATAGTAAAATTAAAGGAGATTACATATGACAGATAGTATTTTTGAACCAGAAGTAAGCGTTGTAGCACATGGCCTTGAAGGAAAAGTAATTATGCTTTATGGCACAAACAATACGGGAAAAACTTATAATTGCGCAAAGATGAAGAATGCTTTGTTCTTCATGTGTGAGAATGGTTTAGGTGCTCAGGCAGGAGTTAAGCATAAAATGATTAACAACTGGAGAATGTTCACTAAGTACATCAAAGAACTTACTGATCCTAAAACAGTAGAAAGAGCTAAAGAGATTTATTCCACTATTGTTATTGATGAAGTATATGCTTCCTCTCTGTTTTGCCAGAAATTCGTATGTGACACATATGGTGGAGGATGTATTTCTCTTGGAGCCAATGAAAACAGCAAAGTAAATCTTTATCAGATTTATGAACGTATTTATTGGGAACAGATTCAGAAATTAGTAACTTCCGGGTATACAGTGGTATTCGTTGCGCATGCAGACGAAAAAGATGGATTTATTCAGCCTAAGGGAGACAAGCGCTGTATTAAACCAATTGTAGATAATTGTGACGTAGTGGCTTACCTTGAACCAAATGGCGTAGATGAAGATGGACATGTAATTAAATCTTCTGCTTATTTTGCGCAGACAGATAAGTTCTTCGCTCGTTCAAGATATGATTTCATGGTAACTAAAATTGAAGAGTTTACAGCAGATAATTTAGAGAAAGCAATTTCTGATGCAATCACTAAACAGGAAGAAGCTGACGGTATTAAATCAGTATCCTATGATGAACAGCAGTCTATGTATGAAGAAAAAGAAACAATGTCCTTTGAACAGCTTCAGGAAGAGATTGCCCTTTGGGGAGGTAAACTGGCTGCCTCAGATCATATGGAAACATTGACAGATATTGTAGAGCAGACTCTTGGTGTTGGGAAGAAAGTATCTCAGTGTACTAAAAAGCAGACTGAGGCAATGAGCATTATTCTCGAAGACATTAAGGATGCTTGTGCTGAATTAGGAGTGGCGTAATGCCAAGGGCAATGTACATTTGCCCGGTATGTCATAAAAATGTACTTGCTTCGAAAGCTATTCATATAAAAACCAGATACTATCATAAATCTTGTCTTGATAAAAAAATCAAGAAAGAAAAAGAAAAGATTGACAATGATAAGCTGACGAAAAAACAAAGGGAACAGTATGAGAGAGCACTGAAACAAAGTGCTCTCCCCGAAATCCCTGAAGCAGTTCCAGAAAGTGAAGCCCAGGCAGCAGAAAAATTCTTTAGTAAAGTGGAGCAAATACAGGGTAAATGCACAGCGAAAAGTTCAGCAATGGCTTATAAATACAAAAAAATGTATGAAGGATTTACTTGGGAAGGAATGGAACAGACTTTAGAATATTGTTTTTCTATAGTTGGATTAGAAGCCAGGAAAGATGAAGATAGTGACATTGTTGGATTAATTCCTTGGTATTATGATCAAGCTCAGGCATTTTATGCACAGCTAGACAGTATAGAACCTTCAAAAGTAGATTTGGATAAGATTTATAAAAAGAAGCATATAAAAGTATCGTCTAAAAAGAAAAATGTAGATTTGATTGATATAAGCAAAATAGGGGAGTGAATATGTTAATTGACAAACACGCCACTCTTCAATGTTTAGGATGTATTATGAAGAAACCTTCCCTTTTGGAAGAATACACACTTACACAGTATGACTTTGAAGAAGAACAATTTTACGCAATATTATTTTCATGTGTGTATAACCTCTACAACCAAGGGGTAGAGATTATAGATACATTTGCTATAGATAGTTTTCTTTCAAGATATGAGAAACAATATAAAATTTTCAACGATAATCAAGGAATTGATTATTGTGACGATGCCATTCGTTTGGCTGAATTGGAAAATTTTAGTTACTACCTGGAACGCTTGAAAAAATTTAGTCTTTTAAGATATTGGGATTCATGTGGAGTAGACATAAGGAACATCTATGATCAAACAATCATTGAGCCTAGCAGACAAGAACAGCAAGCAGCTAAATTAGATGCAACTTCAATAAATGATATGATTCTGGAAGAAGAGGATCTGCTCATTACGAAAGCAAAAATGCTCTATGGAATGGATTCTTCGAGAAGGGGTCAGCTTGCCGGTAAGGGAATGAAAGAACTGAAAGAAAGATTGAAAGAAGAACCAGAGTTTGGAATACCTTTACAGAGCCCTATGATGACTACTATTGCTAGAGGGGCGAGACTTAAAAAGGTCTATCTTCGTTCTGCTGATTCTGGTGGAGGAAAGACAAGGACTGCATTGGCAGATATCTGTAATATTTCAATCCCTTATTTCTATGATACAGATAAAAAAGAATGGATTTACACTGGGTGTGAGGAACCATCTCTATTCATCTCTACTGAGTTAGAGGAAGACGAAGTACAGACTATCATTATGGCATACGTTTCCGGAGTACCAGAGAACAAGATTCTTGATGGAGACTATGAAGGAGATGAGGAAGAACGAGTAGATAAAGCTATTGAATATATTGCTACTTATCCTTTATATATAGAAATTATTAATGATTTTGGTATAGAAGATATATCAAATATCATTAAAACTTATAAGAGAGAAAAAGGATGTCATTATTTCGTATTCGATTATATACATATGTCAGCTAAATTAATTGCTGAAGTTGCTTCTATGAGTAAAGGAATGAAATTGAGAGAAGATCAGACTTTGTTCTTATTCATGGACACTCTTAAGAATTTGGCTATGAAATTGGATATCTTTATTCTAACAATGACTCAGTTAAATGGTACATACAAAGATAGTCAGATTAAAGACGAAACAATGTTAAGAGGTGCAAAATCTCTAGCAGATAGAATTGACTTAGGTGAAATTTCACTGAGGCCAACAAGTGCAGAGTTAGAGTGTGTAAAGAAACTTATGCACAATATGTATGGAGTACCGATACCGAACCTTGTAAGACACATATATAAAGTACGAAGAGGAAAGCTGACAAAAATCCGTTTATGGCAATATGCTGACCTCTCTACTGGAAGGACCAAAGATTTATTTATCACAGATAACTATTATAACTTGATTGAAACTGAAGTGGCTGTAGCTCAAATTGAAAAAGTAATTGAGGAGCATTCTGAGAGCCTTGATGATATCCAGATTACTGATGATGAGCAACAAGAAGCTACGAGTACTTTATTAGGATCAATGCCATTTGATTTTTAGGTGTACTGATGCCTTACTATGATAAAAATGCAATATTAAAGGCTCTTACAAAGGAACAGGTAATCAAGATAGTTACCGATTTAGGATCAAAAGGATATAGAACAGACTCATCTGGGAATCTTATCTTTCAAACAATCTGTCATGGTGGCGATAGTTATAAGCTTTATTACTATCATGAACCTACAGATCAGTATTCTGGAAGAACATTTCATTGCTACACCTCATGTAGCGAATCATTCTCTATTTTTGAATTAGTAATCAGAGCTAAAAGAGTACAAGGGATTACTTATACTTGGTATCAGGCGGTATCTTATATTGCTAATCAAATAGATATGAAAGCTGTTGAACATATTGAGAGACCAAAACATATATGTGATATGTCGTGGCTCAAGAAGTTTAGAAAAAACAAATCTACAGACATTATAGACTGTGAACCTATAGATGAGCATGTGTTAGAAATGTTTGAATATACTCCTCATGAAGTGTTTTTAAACGACCATATTTCCAGAGAGACGTTATCTACATTTGAAATATCTTATTGGGGTAATACAAATCAAATAGTTATTCCTCATAGAGATAGACATCAAAATCTTATTGGTATAAGAGGAAGATATCTCGATGAAGAAGACGTAGAGAACATTGGAAAATATGTACCTCTTAATATAGAAGGAAAATTTCTAAGCCACAAGTTATCACATAATCTTTATGGTATTCATATTAACCAGAATAAGATTAAGACTTGTAGGAAATGTTTACTACTTGAGTCTGAGAAAGGAGTTATGCAAAATCATTCGTATTTTGGTGATGATGACTTTTCTTTAGCTGTATGTGGCAGTGAAATTTCAGATGAACAAATCAAATTGCTACTCGATTATTTGAAGATAGAAGAATTAATTCTTGGTTTTGACAAGGAATATAAGGATCCGTATGGATGGGACGGTGAGCTGTACAAAAATAAATTATTTAAGAAAATACGTCCGATTATTCCATATTGTAAAGTCTCAATCTTATGGGATAAAGATGGGGTATTAGATTATAAGGATGCGCCTACAGATAAAGGCAAAGAAACATTATTAAAACTGCTTGATGACAAAGTAGAAATAACTATGGAAGATATCACGTTGGAGGGAACGTATTATGTATAGAAAGGCATTAATTGACTGAAATCAGTCAGAAAATCCGACAAGTAACTGAGGAGGATAAGGGGTTACCTTATCTCTCCTACAGTAAAGAGAGTAACTTTGATCACTGTCCACTGAGCCACAAATTAAAGTATATAGACAAAAACTTTTCAAAGAAATCGTCTCTTCCTATGGAAATTGGTTCTATTTTACATAAGGCATTAGAGCTTAAAGGAAGAATGATAATGGAAGGTAAGACAGTAGATTATGACTATCTTAAAAGCATTACAGAAGAGGGCTATTTAGAGACTGATGAGAAGTCGGATAATCACATTCTCGGTATAAAAGACCTCAAAAAGAAATATTTTGATGAGTTTTTTACTGCTGATAGTAAGTCAGGTATGAACTATTCAGAAAAGATGGATATCTTTTATAACAAAGTATTGCCATCTAGGATTGATAGTAAAGAGTGGACTCCCGTAGCAGTAGAACAGAGATTTGAATTTGTATATGACGACAGAGTTATTATACATGGTTTTATTGATAGAGTGGATAAGAATGCAAAAGAGCAGCTAAGGATTACTGACTATAAATCCTCAAAGGCCGTGTTTAGAGATGCAGATATAAAAACACCTATGCAACATGTAATTTATGATCTGGCATGTATTCATTTATATGGACAGCCTGCAACAGACCATGTGTATGATTTTATTCTTATAGATGCTATTCAAGGAGCTGACGAAGGTGTATGTACCAAAGGCTATCTTAACAGAGGAATTAAGAAACTGGACAAGGTGTTAAATGAAATGGATGAAATGGAAATTAAAGGCGAGTATCCTCCCAAACCAACTCCATTATGCTACTGGTGTCCATTCCACAGCACTTCCCCAAATGCTGATCCTAAGTTTTCTGGTCTATGCCAGTATCATAGCTTATGGACACCTGAGAAAAAATCATTTGCAGTACTTAATCCTTATGGACAAGAAATAAAGAAAGAAACTAAGAGAAAGTTGGTGTTCTAGTGAGAATAGAGACACATGCGCATACAGAATTTAGTCAGCTTCGTATGTTGGACTGCATCGTAAAAGTACCTCAATTAATAAAACAAGCTGCATCTCTTGGACTTTCAGGAGTTGCTATCACTGACCATGAGTCTGTATCTGGTCATGTGAGATTTATTCAAACAATTAAATCCATGAAGTCTTCCGGTGAACTGCCGGAAGATTTCAAAGGAATACTTGGTAATGAAATATATTTAGTTGACAAATTAAATATATCAGAAGATGGAAAGAAGTCTTGTGATTCTCCATTTTATCATTATATTCTTCTGGCTAAAGATGAAATAGGGCATAAGCAGTTAAGAGAACTTAGTTCATTAGCATGGGATAACAGTTTTTATACAGGAAGGATGGAACGTGTTCCTACATTGAAAAGTGATCTGGAACATGTGGTTAAATCTAATCCTGGACATCTGATTTCAACGACAGCATGTTTAGGAGGAGAATTAGGCAAGTCTCTATTGGCAGGAGAAAATTATATGGATTTTCTTCTCTGGAACCAGCAGTTATTTGGTAAAGATTTTTACTTGGAAATGCAACCGGGACTGTCAGAAGAACAGATAAAGTTGAATCGAGAGATTGTAAAATTAAAGCATCAATTAGGAATAAAAGCTACTATTGCCTGTGATGTTCACTATTTGAAACAAGAGGATAGAGAAATTCATGCTGCTTATCTTAATAGTCGCGATGATGAAGAAAGAGAGTTAGGTGATTTCTATGAATCAACTTGGATGATGACCAATGAGCAAATTCATCAGAGGATGGATTATCTTGGGTATGAAGAAGTGGAAGATGCATTGAAGTGTTCTCTGGAGATTGGTGAGAAGGTTGAAGAGTATGATCTGTATTGTCCAACTACTGTTCCTGGAGCTGACATTCCTGATTTTGAGTTAAGTGATTTCTTTGGTAATTATTATGATCGCTATGAATACATATCTAAATTCGCTCATAGCGATAATGTTTATGATAAATATTTATTAAAACTGATAGAAGATGGGTATTATGAAAAGATTCCTTATACTACTTTCGGTAAAACAAAATTTCTTGAGACTTTAGATAGAATTGAAGTTGAATTAAAAGAAATGTGGCTTGTTACTGAAAAGCTTGGTACAAGTATTTCTTCCTATTATATATCAACACTTGAGTTGGTTAATATTATGTGGGAAGAAGGAGATTCTTTAGTGGGTGTAGCCAGAGGTTCAGTAACAGGAATGTTTACAATGTATCTCATTGGTATTACTCAGATGAATCCTTTACAGTGGGGACTGCCTCATTGGAGACATATTTCCCATGAAAAAGTTGAACTCAGTGACGTAGATATCGACACACAGCAAGATAGAAGACTAAAAATCATTGAAGCTGTGAAACGTCGCAGAGGTGAAAGAAAAGTACTTAATTGTAGTACTTTTAAAACAGAAGGTAGTAAATCAGCTATTATTACTGCTGGTAGAGGATTAGGCTTAGATTCAGATATCACTCAGTATTTATCTAATCTTATCCCTGTTACCAGAGGTCAAACTTGGAGTTTGCATGATTGTCTTTATGGGAACGAAGAGAAAGAACGTCAGAGACAAACTGAATTTGCAAATGAAGTCAAAAAATACGACAAACTTTTAGAAACGGCTATGACTATTGAAGGGCTTATATGTGGAAGAAGTATACATGCTTCAGCAGTATATTTGTTTAATGAAGATTTTTTGGCTCACAATGCTAGGATGAAAGCTCCAAACGGTATTTATATCACTCAATTTAATATGAAAGATTCTGATTATTGTTCTGGTCTTAAAATGGATTTCTTAACCATTCAGGCATTAGATAAGATTAGAACTTGTATGAATTTGCTAATTGATGCGGGATATATGAAATGGCAAGGATCACTGAGAGCTACATATAATAAATATTTACATCCAGATGTACTTGATTATGATACTAAAGAAATGTGGGATATGGTTGCAAAGAATGATGTGACAGATCTCTTTCAGTTTGATACTGCAGTTGGGCTTCAGGCAGCTAAACGAATCAAACCCCATTCCTTAGTAGAGCTTGCAACTGCGAACTCAATTATGAGACTTATGGTATCAGGAGAAGGCGCTGAACAGCCCATTGACACTTATATTAGGTATAAGAATGATATTAATGAATGGTACAAATGCATGAGAGATGAGTACCGTTTGACAGAAAGTGAAATAAAAATCTTAGAGAAATATCTATTACCTGTATATGGAGTAGGAGATACACAGGAAATTGTAATGGAAATTTCTATGGATGATCATATTTCAGGATTCAATGTTACACAGAGTAATAAGTTAAGAAAAGGTATTGCTAAAAAAGATGAAAAACTGCAGGAAGCTATGAAAAAGATGTTCTTTGAACATGGCAAAGAGATTGGAACCTCAGAAAATCTATTGAACTATATCTGGAAAGAAGTTATAGGAAAACAGTTAGGCTACTCATTTTCTAAAAATCATACTTTCCCTTATTCCTGTATTGGTTTGCAAGAGTTGAATTTAGGATATCACTATCCAATTATCTATTGGAATACAGCATGTTTAATTATCAATGCCGGAGCCAACGAAGAGCTTGATGATAATAAGTCCACTCAATATGGGAAAATTGCGAAAGCAATAGCCAATTTTAAGCAGCGTTCAATCATAGTAGACAGACCTCTTATCAATGAAGCAAAGTTTTCCTTTGTCCCAGATGAAAAGAACAATCGTATTATTTTCTCTTTTAAAGGACTTTGTGGGATAGGCGATGATATAGCTCGCGCCATTGTAGAGCATCAACCCTATAGTTCATTTGAAGATTTTTGTAAACGTATGGTAGACACTAAGATTATTGGTACTGCTAAAATGATTATTCTAATTAAAGCTGGTTGCTTCAATGAACTTGATTCCCCAGATCGCATGGAAACAATGAAAAAGTTTCTTTCTCGTAATGTATTCACGCCTACAGATAAGCTGACTATGCAACAGTTTAACTCAGCGTTGGAATATGACATCTTTCCAAAAGAGATGGAAACAATGATTAGAATCAAGAATTTCAAAGCGTATGCTCTACATGAGAGTTTCTTCTTGAAAAACATAATAGACGAAGAAAAAAAGATACCTAAAAAAGGATACCATGATAGATATTTTGCTCTTGATGAAAGAGGTACAGAGTTTTTAATGAAGCATTTTAATACATGCATTGTAGGTACAAAAGAAGATGGAGTAATTATTTCAGAGAAGCTCTTTAATAAAGAATGGGATGCTCTTATCCAACCATTGAAAGATTATATGGCTTTACCTGAGACACTTCAATTATATAATCAGAAAAAACTTGACTCAACAATGGAATCTTATGCATCTGGATCATTAGAACAATGGGATATGGAATCATTAAGCTATTACCCGGATCGGCATGAGTTGTGGAATTTGAATGAGCCAAAGTATGGAGTGGTTGATTATAATTCGCTCCCAGAGATTCCTGAAGTATATGAGCATACCACAAGAAGAGTTAGAGGAGAAATTAAACATTTTCCTAAATATAAAATATTTCGATTAGCTGGAACTGTTTTAGACTCTGATAATAATAAACATTTGGTGTCGTTGCTGACTAACCATGGTGTCGTAACCTGTAAATATAACAAAGGTCAATATAGTTATTATAATAAAAGAATTTCTGAACAGACACCTGCAGGCAAGAAAAAAGTTCTGGAAGAGTCTTGGTTTAAAAGAGGTTCTAAAATCATTGTTTGTGGTTATAGGCGTGAAGATCAATTTGTTATTATGAAATATCCAGACACTGTTTATACTCATACAACTAATAGAATTGAGGAAATTTACAATGATGGAACAATATTGGCTCAAACAGATAGAAAGAAAGTTGGTGAAGGATAATAGAAACTGTAGTTGAACAGGTACAGTTCAAAGGTCTTTTAGAAGAGCAAAAATACTATAATGATTCTACTCACTGGGGCATATTTTATGCAACAGTGAGAGAAATAACTGTAGGAAATCTTACAAAAGGCATGAGATATTGTATTAAAGGAAATATTCATACGCCTATTATAGGAAAAGTTTACGACATAAAAGGTGAAATGGACTACAGCCCCACCTGGGGAGAGCAAATTAGTATTCTTGAAAGCTCTATGAATAATGATTTAGCTGAAACTGATATTAGAGGTCAAAAATATATTCTCTGCAAACTATTCCCCAAACATGTACAAAGAATGTATGAGACTTTAGATAATCCTTACTTAGCTTTAAAAGAAGGGAACGTAAAAGAACTTACAAAAATTAAAGGATGTGGCCCTAACGTAGCTACTAAGTGGATTGAGAAATTTAATGATACTTATGACAAACACAAAGCTTATATTGATTTAGCCAGATATTCTATTACTGATAAATTGATAGAAAAGATTATTAAATACTATCATGAAGATGTAGATAAAGCCGTTGATGTAGTAAAAAATCATCCATATGATTTGACAATCATAAGAGGGATAGGTTGGAAAACAGCCGATGATATAGCACTGCAGAATGGAGCTGATCCTTATGGTATAGATCGGATTGAAACTTGTATTAAAATGTTTCTAAGGAATCAAGGAGAGAATGGAAAATCATTTAGTTATTCAGAAGAAATCATGCAAGAGTTAATAGATAAAATAGGAGAAGAAGTACCTGATTTGAATATCGCTGAAGCGATACATGATTTACAAGATTCCCAAATGATTGTATGGAATAAAGAAAAAACTAAGATAGGATTGAAATGGTATTATGACTTAGAATATTCGATAGCTGAACATTTAGTAAGATTAAAAAATGCCCCTAATAAATTTAAGTATAGTAACTGGCTAGAGATAATTAAAAAGAAAGAAAAAGCTCAAGGATGGGATTATACAGAGCAACAGCTTGAGGGTATTAAAATGGTTCTCGATAATCAGTTATGCTGTATCTCCGGTTACGGCGGAACAGGTAAGACGAGTATTATTGATGGTATTCTTACTATCCTGCAAGATTATAAAAGTGTAACAGTAGCTTTAGCCGGAAGAGCTGCGGCGAGAATTAGTGAAGCTTCTGGTAAAGAAAGTCAAACAATTCATAAGTTACTCAAACTCAAATATGGAGACCCAAGAACACCATTTGACTATGAGTATGATCCTTTAGATTATGACATTATTGTAGTGGACGAAATGTCTATGATTGATGGTTATCTTTTTAAGCAATTACTGAAAGCGTGTGCTACTGGAACAAAAGTAATCTTTATTGGAGATGTGGGGCAGCTAGAATCTATAGGTTCCTGTGCAGTAGCTGCTGATATGCTTGAATCTAAATATATATCTTCAATTTTCCTTGATAAAATTCATAGACAAGCTCAGAAATCAGCGATTATTACTGAAAGTATTCGAGTGAGACAAGGAAAACAATTAACTTCTGATGGGTGGACTGGAGAAGAAACAAGAGGTGAACTTCAGGACATGATTCTTAATTGCTATACTGATAAATCTAATACATATCATAATATAGTGCAGTATTTTAAAGAAGAAATCAAACATGCTAAATCTATTCTGGATGTGCAAATCATTGTTCCTTGTAAACAAGGAGTGTCTTCAGTAGCTTCTTTAAATCATATAGCTCAACAGATATACAACCCCAAATCAAAAAAGCAATACAAAATTATGAAAAGTGGAGTAGTTCAATGGGTATTAAAAGTAGGAGATAAAGTTATAAACAAACAGAATAAGTACCAGATAATTAATTCTGATGGTTCAGTTGTAGATATTTTCAACGGGAATTTAGGCATCATAAAAGATATAAAAAATGACTATATCCTGATAGATTTTCAAGGAATTGGCTATGTAGAAGTACCTAAATCACATGCTCCTTATATAGAGCTTGGATATGCAATAACTTGTCATTCAGCTCAAGGAAGTCAGTTTGATACAGTTATTGGAGGAATAGACTTTTCAATGTTTATTATGCTTAATAAAGAACTCTTATACACCATGATTACTAGAGCCAGTAAAAAATTTATACTATGTGCTCAGACTAAGGCTCTGCAATACGCAATTACTAAAGAACAGATTATCCATAGACAAACTTATCTTATGGATGATTTAGATGAATTATGTAACAAGAAATTTGATTTTTAGGAGGTATAAATATGGATGAATACAAAGAGCCATCATATAAGAATATGACAATTACACAGGTGATTGATAGATTATCAGATATTGCTGATAGTGCTCAATATTGTGAAATAGAAGGCATCTTATGTAGAGCAATTGCTATGCTTAAAGACTATAGATCAATAGATGAATTTATTAATGAACCGATGGGAGGCGGGTATTATGGCGTTTAGTCACGATATTACTTTCTGTGCAGGAGAGTTAGTGGATTGTCCTAAAAAAGAATCCTGTTATAGATACAAAGAAGTAGATAGATTCCAGCCAGGAGAAGTATTTTCTATGGCTACTCTATATAAAGCAGCTTGTTGTGAAGTTAATGATTTTCAGTTGTTTATAAAAGATAAGGAGGACAAGAGTGAAAATTAATAGAATTAAAGATTTTGAATCATTTTTTAAAGTAGTAGATAAATGTAAAGGAAGAGTAGATATTGTCTCACCGGAAGGTGACAATATTGTCCTTAACAGTCAGTTATGCAGATTTGTTTTAACTGCTTTGGTACAGTCAGGGGACACTTTATTAGATACTCTTGAATTGCATTGTGAGAACCCTGATGATGCAGCTTTGTTTATTAAATATATGATGGAGGAATAAAATGAAAAGATTAAATATTTATTTAGCTGGTGCTTGCAAAGGATTAGTTGATGAAGGGACATCTTGGAGGAATGAAGCTTTTGAGAGATTTATTTTAGCACAAAAGTATTTAGATCTTATTGCATATCACTTATATGATCCAACAGAGTATTTTCCTAGAGATGGCTCTAAATCTATTACAGCCAAGCAGACAAAAAATTTCTATATAAAGTATCTCATCGCCAATAGTGATTTGATTTTAGTAAACCTTAATAATACTGAAAATTCTGTGGGAACTGGACAGGAATTACAATATGCAGTTGATAAAGGGATACCTGTTATTGGATTTGGGAAACAGAATGTATATGAATGGCTTCCTGAAGATTGTGATGTAGTGTTTGATACTCTTGAAGAAGCTGTTGATTATATTATTAATTATTACGATTAAGGAGAATGTGTATGACAGTACAGGAATGGTTAGGAACAGAGAATCAATTAGGACAAGATATTTGGGAAAGAAAATACAGATATGAAAATGAAACTTTTGATGAGTGGATTAATCGTGTATCTGGTGGAAATTCAGAAATTGCTAATTTAATTAAAGAGAAAAAGTTCTTATTTGGAGGTCGCATTCTTGCTAATAGAGGTCTTGAGAATAAAGGACGTAAAATTAGTCTCAGTAATTGCTATGTAATTGAACCACCGGAAGACAATATTGAAAGTATCTTTGACTGCGCTAAAAAACTTGCTCGTACATATAGCTATGGTGGTGGATGTGGAGTTGATATTAGTAAATTATCTCCAAGAGGTGCAAAGGTCAATAATGCCGCTAAAGAAACAACTGGTTCTGTATCATTTATGGACTTATATTCTATGGTTACTGGATTAATCGGGCAAGCGGGACGTAGAGGAGCTTTAATGCTTAGTCTTTCATGTGAGCATCCAGACTTAGAAGAGTTTATTGGTATTAAATCAGACCTTGATAGAGTCACAAAAGCTAATATTTCTATTAGAATTACAGACAAGTTTATGGCTGCGGTAAAGAATAAAACTCCATTTACTTTATCATTTACTAGGTTAGAAACAGGAGAAACCATCACTAAAGAAATTGATGCATATGAAATGTTTCATAAAATGTGTGAAATGAACTGGGATTATGCTGAACCTGGAATGCTTTTCTGGGACAGAATCAATAACTGGAATTTACTTAGTTGTGATGATGAGTTTGAATATGCAGGAACAAATCCATGCGCAGAAGAACCTTTGCCAGCGGGAGGTTCATGCCTTCTTGGTAGCATTAACCTAGCTGAATTTGCATGTGATACAGGATTTGATTTTGAGAGTTTTAAGCATTGTGTCAAATCGTCTGTTATTGCATTAAATGAAGTATTAGATGAAGGACTTCCACTCCATCCATTAAAAGAACAAAGAGAATCTGTATATGATTGGAGACAGATTGGACTTGGAATCTTTGGTCTTGCCGATTTGCTTATTAAACTGGGAATTAAATATGGTAGTCCAGAAGCCATTGATTTATGCGACATGATTGGACATACTATGGCAGATATGGCAATTAAAACATCTGCTGTGTTAGCAAAAGAATATGGTGTATATCCTAAATATAAACCAGAAGCGGTAGAACAATCAGCGTTTTATAGTAAAAATGCATTAGGTGAAACAAAAGAATTAGTAGAATCATTTGGACTTAGAAACTCTCAGTTACTTACAATTGCACCAACTGGATCTCTTTCAACTATGCTTGGTGTGTCTGGTGGTATTGAACCTATTTTTGCAAACTACTATACAAGAAAAACAGAGTCTCTTAAAGGTCATGATGAATATTATAAAGTCTACACTCCAATTGTAAAAGAATATATGGATAAACATGGATTAAAAGATGATTCTGAATTACCAGATTACTTTGTAACAGCTCAGACACTGGATTATAAGAACAGAATCTATATGCAAAGTATTTGGCAGTCACACATTGATGCATCTATCAGTTCTACTGTTAATGTTCCAAATGATTTTACAGTTGAACAGGTGGAAGGGTTATACATGACTGCATGGGATGCAGGATTAAAAGGTGTAACTATCTTTAGAGATGGATGTAAACGTGCAGGTATTCTTACTATTAAAGAGAATGTAGAAGATATTGTAGAAAAACCTCACAGATTAGAAAGAGGAATGATCATCAAAGCAGATGATAACTGCATTGGCAAAAAGAGAACTCTTAGGACAGGTTGTGGAACACTCCATTGTGAAGCTTTCTTTGATCCAGACAATGGCCAGTTACTTGAAACTTATTTCAGTAAAGGGTCTTCCGGTGGGTGTAATAATTTTATGATTGGACTTTCGAGAATGATTTCTTTGGCAGCTAGAGGCGGAATTGATGTTTATTCCATAGTAGATCAGTTAAAATCTTCTGGTACCTGTCCATCATATGCGGTTAGAACAGCTACTAAACACGATACATCTAAAGGCAGCAGTTGCCCTGTAGCTATTGGAAATGCTCTTCTTGAAATGTATGAAGAGATGATGGATGAAGTAGGTTTTTCAGATGTTGAAGAAAAAGAATTAGAAGTTATTACACCTAAGATTGTACCAGTTTCTAAGGCGAAATGCCCTCAGTGCGGTGGAGAATTAGTCTTTGAAGGTGGCTGTAACACTTGCAAGAATTGTGGATGGAGTAAATGTGATTAATGAAAGTAATAGAGAAAGGTGACAAGCTCTATTATACAAGAATTTTCCCTACAGTAGGTATCTATGATGTCTGTGATTTGACTGTTCGTACAGTCACAGACACCTACTTTGTAGGTATGGATAAAAGAGATAAACATGAGTATCTCTTAGGATTTAATACTGTAGGAGAAGTAGTATTTGATAGTAAAAAAGTCGCATTGAATAAAGTACATGAAGCTGAGAAACATAAATTAAATATCAGTGATGAGACTGACTATGAGGAATATTAACAATGATTGATAAAGAAGTTATTTATAAAGAAAGAATGTATGCTGAAAATCAGCTTAAAGAAAAATCTGGCAGTAATATTGTTGTAGAATGGATGTCTGAAATAAAAGAGCTTGCGAAAAATGGATATGAGATATCTAGCGCAAATGCTTGTATGAAGGATGAAAAATTTCAAAGAATTATTGGTATCTGTGATGCAGTAATTATGGTATTGAAGGAGAATTAGGATATGGAATTTGCAAAAGCAATAGCATGGATTTCAACTGCAGTAACAGTAATAATAGGTATGAAAATTACAGAATCTCCATGGTGTTTATGGGCGTTTTTATTACCATTATTAATGAGTTAAAGTTACGTGATAATGTGGATGTGGAATTTGAAATCTTAGCAGAGGAGTTTAAAAGATGAAGGATAATATATATTTAGTTATAAGAGAAAAAGATAATGTAGTTGTGTCTATTATGATGAATAAATTAGACCATACATATTCTTTCGTAAATCTTACAAAAGGACACATTTGCACTTGTAAATTTGATTCAATTGAAGATGCTATAAAGGATATGGAAGAGAAGAAAGACAATGGTGAGATTATAGATTTTATAAATATGGAGGCAAGGATTTAATGGATTGGAGAAATAGAAAGTATTATCAAGTGAATCCAGTATATTCATATCACGACTGTATCAAAAGACTAAAAAAGATTAATTCAGTAAAAATTAGTCCTCCATTTAGAGTATCAGGAGGTATATTATTTCCTAAATTTACGCTTGGATTTAATACAGACAAAGAAACATTGGTCTTAGAAATTTTGCAATCAAGTAAATATAAAGATTGCAATCCAATATATAAAGAAATTACTAAGGAAATGAGAGGACAGTGATTTAATGAATTGTCTCAATTGTGATTATTATAGAGAAAGCTATTTATTTAACTGTTGTGAGTTAACGCAAGAGGAATGCTTCTTTATAAAAACAAAAGAGCATCCATGTTACTATATTAATGATGATTATATTTTTAAAGAAGATGTTCCGTTCTTTGGATTTAAGAAAGGAACTGATTCTAAAGAGGTTTTTAAATGGCAAAATATCTAATGAAATATAAAGGTACTTACAGACTAAAAGCTGCAATAGATCAAAGTACCAATGATTATCCCAGAGATGATTCTGGAGGAATAGATCCAAGTTTTGATGATATTTATATTAAATGTTATGGCGGTGCTCAGATATATCATTATGGTTTTTCTACTCTTGTAGCTTATATCCCATCTATAGGAAGAGGACACAATATTTTAAAAGCTATAGCTAATGATATTGGCTTACCGGAATATAAGACTTATGAAGAATTATACAAAGCACTTGAGGATGAAGGAACTGTACGAAGCATCATGGAAAATGATAAAGAAATAGAATTTAAGTTCCATGCTCGTAAGTTAGAATACATAGCATCTTTTCTTAAGCCTGCAACTGCGGGATCAGATATTAGTCCTTTCTCGACTAAGAACTTACCCAAATGTGATTACCCTATTCCTGAGGAAGATTTGGCAAAATACAATGCTATTTTGGATTCTATGGACAACAAGGATTACTTGTTAGTCTCTAGGGTAACTGACACTTTTTTGACCAATAAACTTCAAAAAAGTAAGCAGTATAGGACAATTGATTTGAAAAAAGATATGAAGAAAAAATGTTTAAAAACTAAAGAATATATCCATTCATTGGGTGAATGGGATAAATATATTGAATATTTAAAAAAGGAGATTTGTAAATGAAAAGAGTTGCAAAATTTGAAAAAGTATCTTATGAACAGTTTGAAACAGCATGGAAAGATTCATTCAGTAAGCCGTCAATGATTACTGATAAAACAATTAAAGATGCATATTACCCTATTGAACTTCCTCAGAGAGCAACTAAAGGTAGTGCTGGCTATGACTTTTATTCACCGTTGTCATTTGTGTTAGAGCCGGGAGAAACAATTAAGATTCCAACTGGTATTCGTTGCGGAATGAACAATGATTGGGTACTAATGTTGTTTCCAAGAAGTGGTTTAGGTTTTAAATATAGAATAAGACTTGAGAACACAGTTGGTATCATTGACAGTGATTATTTCTATTCAGATAACGAAGGACATATTATGGTTAAAATTACCAATGAAGGGGTTAAAACTATGAAAGTAGCTAAAGGTGATGGCTTCTGTCAGGGAATTTTCTTACCTTATGGAATTACAGAAGATGATAAAACTGAGGGTACTCGTAATGGTGGATTTGGAAGTACAGATAAATAAAAAAATAGAGGCACTGAATAGAGTGCCTCTAAAGAAAAATGTGTGTTGGTTGTGTACAAGTGAAGTGTATAGAACAACCATCTACACTATATCATACTATTTAACAGAAAGAAAGGATAAAGATGAAAATTCGACTAAATGATTCAACAGATGCTACAGAAATTGTCAGTATTGCCAATAGATTTAAAAATTGTGATATTGATGCACAGTTCGGAAGATATGTTATTGATTTAAAGTCTATTCTGGGAGTCTTATCCTTTGGATTGCCAAAAGATATTGACATAAATATTATGGGCCCAGAAATAGATATAGAAATTTTTAATAAAGCTATTAAAAAGTGGAGGGTTTAATTATGAAATTTGAAAGAACACATGTATATAACTTTGAAGAAGCACTTTATGGAATGAGACTGCCGTTAATGTCTCATAGTAAGAGTGATAGTACTAATTGTATTGATAAAGAATGCGATCATTGTCCTTTTGTATACGAAGATCATAGCTGTGATATGATGGATTATATTATTGGCCCAAACGATATGGATTTATGTCAGAGACTTATCAGTGCCGGACCAGAGCATAGAAAATTTTTAAGACAGATTTCTGTAGCTGTTACTATTACCGCGCCGCTTTATTGGTGGAAAGAGTACGATACATACAAAGTAGGAACAGTAGCTAATAGTTCCAGTACAATGCACAAACTTGCTAGTACACCTATTACTTTGGAATGTTTTGAAACAGACGATTTCAATTCAGAGATTGAAGACCCAACAGCTATTATTAATCAGTGTGAGCATTATAGACAGAAATATCTTGAGACTAAAGACAAACGCTATTGGAAAGCTTTAGTACGTTGGTTGCCTAATGGATGGCTTCAGACAAGAACTCTCAGTTTGAATTATGAGAATCTTCGTTCTATGTATTTTCAGAGGAAGTCTCATAAATTAACTGAATGGCATCAGTTTTGTGACTGGATTTTAACTCTTCCTTATGCCGAGGAGTTAATTACTTATACAAAGGAGACTAAAGAATGATAGTACTTGTAGGAGAATCAGCATCAGGTAAAAGTTCTATTGAAAGAGAGCTTATTGCTTTAGGTTTTAATAAAATAGTTACATATACTACTAGACCTATGAGAAAAGAAGATGTAGATGGAGAAACATATCATTTTATTACAGAAGAGCAATTTAATGATATGATAGAAAAAGATCTTTTTGCTGAGCATGCTTCTTACAATGGTTGGCAATATGGAACAGCCAAAGAAGACTGTACAGATGATAAGGTAGTTGTCTTGACTCCTCATGGGCTCAGACAATTAAAGAAGAACAAAGATTTGCATATTATATCTTTCTATATTGATGTTCCTCGAAGGGATAGATTAATTAAAATTCTGGAACGTGGTGATGATATAGAAGAGTCTTATAGAAGGAATTTATCTGATGTGGGTCAATTTGATGGTATTAAGGATGAAGTAGATTATGTAATTCCAAATAAAGGCTATTCATGGAGTCCTTTAAATATGGCTCATATAATCAAAAGGAGTATGGAATGGATGAAATGTTAACTCCAACAGATATACAAAAACATCTAAAAATAGGACGTAACAAAACATATCAGCTTATTCAACTAAGTTCTTTTCCTAAAATAAAAATAGGAAATACATACAGGATTCCTAAAGAAAAGTATCTTAAATGGATATCTGATAATATACGTAAAACAATATTTTTATAGTAAAAAAATGGGAGCTATATCGAAATGATATAACTCCCTTATTTTTAATCAAGTAAATTTATGACTTCTGATTTATGTTTATTCATGATATGCATATATATGTTATAAGTTGTGGAAACATCTTCATGTCCAAGTATCTCTGATATTACCTTGATATCTACAGGTTGGTTCTGTTCCCATCCTTTCTGTAGTAGCATAGATCCGAACGAATGCCTAAGATCATGTAGGCCGAAACCATTAGATTCGATGCCGGCTCTCTTGAGGATCGCTTTAAGCGTCCTGGTAAGAGTTGACTGTGATGGTGGAATATTATTTTCAGTTACGAATATGTGATCATCTCCGGATGCTTTCAGCCCAGGAGACACAGTTTTAAGCCAGAGCAGCTGTTCCTTTGCACGATTTGCCAGAGGAATGACTCTGATTGACTTAGGACGCTTTGGTGTATCTATGAGCCACTGATATTTGCCATCTACTTTGATACGCTCCATTGTCTTATCTATGTTAATGGTATTATTCTTAAAATCTATATCTTTCCATGTGAGAGCATAAGCTTCTCCTATACGCATGCCAGTATAAAGAACTAACAGACAGAACCTGGCATTACGTCCATAGATATAATCACCTGTCCTTACGCCTGGTAAAGCAGAATCTGCTTTCATAAGAGCCGTATTATAAAACTTTTCAGCTTCTTCTAAAGATAAGAAAGAGTGTTCTTTCTTCTGTACTGCATATTTTGACTTATGTGGCATCTTAATCCCTTTTGCAGGATTCTCTGTGATGATATTACAGGATACAAGATAGTCGAAAACAATATTGAAAAGAGTGCGTGTCTTTTTAACAGTACTCTCAGAATATTTCTTCGACATATTTGTATAGTATGTTTGAATGACAATCTTGTCTATAGCAGCCATCTGGACATCAGCAATCGGATTAGTTTTAATATAGCAGCGATTTGTAGACTGAAGAGTAGCATAGTTATTTGTCTTGAAAGTCGGCTCCAACGTCTGCAGGATATTATCTATACATTCCCCAAGAGTCATCTTACGATAATCTTTTTGGTTAACCCTCATACTCTTAGCTTCAAATTCTTGTATCTTGCGTTTTACATCAGCTTTTGTTCTTCCTACAAATTCTTTCCGGCTTGTCATACCATCATATTTCTTACGGTACCTATAGTATGTAATGTCATTCTTTGTTACAGTATCCCATGATCCTGAACCTTTTTCCCTTCTTGCCATATACATCCCTCCGTTGTACAAAATTACACTAATTTTACTTACAAAATAAAAAACTTTACTTTTTTCCAAAATTATGATAATATGAATTATGTGTTAAGTAAATTATAGCATACGGATAAGGATGAAGCAATAATTATTTCCCCCTTATCAATGCGGAAAATGAAATATTCCCCCTTATTTCCCCCTTATGAATTAAATTTAATAGGGTGAAAAGGGTATAAACTAACACGACTAGGTATTAAGTTTGACAACTGAATATCTCTTATAAAGTGGCTTTAAAGCCAGTAAAATCAATGCTTTTCAGTATTTACAAAGGTTTCAAAAGATTGATTTTCAAGATACGCGCCTGTAGCTCAGTGGATAGAGCAGTGGTTTCCGGTACC